>SKEE01002549.1_pt1 | contig 12250 bp, 9 predicted proteins | sample 4826661 | NCBI WGS metagenome assembly SKEE01 (sample SAMN11008817, study PRJNA524170) | human gut metagenome | biome: Human fecal sample; material: Feces; isolation source: fecal sample from pouch patient p20 | host: Homo sapiens | place: Israel: Tel-Aviv | collected 2016-11-14
CTTGTAAGGGAGGTGCTCTCCCAGCTGAGCTAATCACCCACTTCTCAATTTCTTGCTACACGGCGGAGACTACATAAAGTAGTTGGTGGGTGATGACGGGATCGAACCGCCGACCCCCTCCTTGTAAGGGAGGTGCTCTCCCAGCTGAGCTAATCACCCCCGCTGTGTGGAGTCGCATTATAGGGAGAGTTCAAAATGAGTCAACGCATTTTCTAAAGAAATTGTTCGTTCGTCGTAAATTTAAGCAAGATGATCGCAAAACAGACCGTGTTGCGCAATTTGTCAACGAAAACAATAATGCGTAAGGTTGCAACCCGAACTACATTGAGGAATCAGGCGGGAGTGATAGAATATCGCCCACTTAATTTTTCCAGGATTTGCCGGTTGTCGGCATCTTTCTAAACGTAAGGCCATTTCATGAAAATCAAAACTCGCTTCGCGCCAAGCCCAACAGGCTATCTGCACGTTGGCGGCGCGCGTACTGCTCTTTACTCCTGGCTTTTTGCACGTAACCACGGCGGTGAGTTCGTGCTGCGTATTGAAGACACCGATCTTGAGCGTTCCACGCCGGAAGCTATCGAAGCCATTATGGATGGCATGAACTGGCTGAACCTGGAGTGGGATGAAGGTCCGTACTACCAGACCAAACGTTTTGATCGCTACAACGCGGTGATCGATCAGATGCTGGAAGAGGGCACAGCTTATAAATGCTATTGCTCTAAAGAGCGCCTGGAAGCGCTGCGCGAAGAGCAAATGGCGAAAGGTGAGAAGCCGCGTTATGACGGTCGCTGCCGCCACAGCCATGAGCATCATGCTGATGATGAACCGTGTGTTGTACGTTTTGCTAACCCGCAGGAAGGTTCTGTTGTTTTTGACGATCAGATCCGTGGTCCGATCGAATTCAGCAACCAGGAGCTGGATGATCTGATTATCCGTCGTACCGATGGTTCTCCAACCTATAACTTCTGTGTGGTTGTCGATGACTGGGATATGGAAATCACCCACGTTATCCGTGGCGAAGACCATATCAACAACACGCCACGCCAGATCAACATTCTTAAAGCACTGAAAGCGCCGGTACCGGTTTACGCGCACGTTTCTATGATCAACGGCGATGACGGTAAAAAACTGTCCAAACGTCACGGGGCGGTCAGCGTAATGCAGTATCGTGATGATGGTTATCTGCCAGAAGCACTGCTGAACTATCTGGTGCGTCTGGGCTGGTCCCACGGCGATCAGGAAATCTTCACTCGTGAAGAGATGATCAAATACTTCACCCTGAATGCCGTCAGCAAATCTGCCAGTGCGTTCAACACCGACAAGCTGCTATGGCTGAACCATCACTACATTAACGCGCTACCGCCGGAGTATGTTGCTACTCACTTACAGTGGCACATTGAGCAGGAAAATATCGATACCCGTAACGGCCCGCAGCTGGCTGATCTGGTGAAACTACTGGGTGAACGCTGCAAGACGCTGAAAGAGATGGCACAGAGCTGCCGTTATTTCTACGAAGATTTTGCTGAGTTCGATGCCGATGCGGCGAAAAAACATCTGCGTCCGGTAGCGCGTCAGCCGCTGGAAGTGGTTCGTGACAAACTGGCCGCGATTACTGACTGGACAGCTGAAAACGTTCATCACGCTATTCAGGCGACGGCGGATGAGCTGGAAGTGGGTATGGGTAAAGTTGGTATGCCGCTGCGTGTCGCCGTTACCGGTGCGGGGCAGTCTCCGGCGCTGGATGTTACCGTTCACGCAATCGGTAAGACCCGCAGTATCGAGCGTATCAACAAAGCGCTGGCTTTTATTGCTGAACGCGAAAATCAGCAGTAATTAGCGCATAAAAAGATAAACGGCAGGAGAGATACCCCTGCCGTTTTTTATTTATTCTGATTCATCTATGTCGAGACGAGCAAGGAAATTACGAATTCCTTCGCGTGACAAAAATTGCGCAACTTTTTCCTGCTCACTGTGAGTCATGTTGTCTATTGCGCTGATGATTTGCCGATACGCCGGGGCGCGTGCTCCAGGAGCGTATTCAGCAATTCTCTCTTCAGCTTCCATCAACATTGGTGTGTTATGGAAGGCTGGCGTGTTCTGAATAAACTCGCAAACTTGCGTATCGACCAGAATAAGTCTGGCACGACCGCCTTTCACGCCAGGAAATTTTTCCGTTTTCCAGCCTTTTTCTCTGATCCAACGGTTAACAGTTTGTTTAGCCACACCGAGGCATTCAGCCAGTTCTTCGGTGGTCATTTTATTGCGTAATCTTTTCATATTATTTGCTATCGCGAATCCCTAAGCGTTGTAATAATCCGATAATCCCTTCCCGCAGAAGCAAGGATGTAAACTGTTTTTGTTCAACTGGCGTCATCTCTTTCGCCAGTGTCACCAGCAACACTTCAAGCGGCGCATCACCAGACAGGGCAGGCGCTTCTCCCTGACCTTCTGGACGTTCAGCATTGCGAATATATTCACGAACCTGTTCATTGACGTGAACCAGTCGGGCTTTGCCACCCTGGACGCCAGGTTTTGGTGACGTTGTCCAGCCTTCCTTGCGTACCCATTTATTAATGGTCTGGCGGCTATAGCCGGTCAGTCTGGCAAGTTCATCTGGCGTCATCCTCTCCTTGAACATAACAATTCCCTGAATGTATGTGGGTCTATTAGTAGTTCATTTTATAACACCACTTTACAGGAAACCGTGACATGAATAACTACTGAATGCGAGCGGTTTTCCAAAATTGTTCATTTGCCTGATTTTTCAGCGATTGAAACTACACGTTGCAATTTGCCGTTGACACATTCGGGCGGAATTCATATGATGCCGCCCGTCAACTCGACAAGCTTTACGTGACGGGGCTATAGCTCAGCTGGGAGAGCGCTTGCATGGCATGCAAGAGGTCAGCGGTTCGATCCCGCTTAGCTCCACCAAATTTTGCACCCAGCAAACTTGGTACGTAAACGCATCGTGGGGCTATAGCTCAGCTGGGAGAGCGCTTGCATGGCATGCAAGAGGTCAGCGGTTCGATCCCGCTTAGCTCCACCAAATTTCCAACCCTCGCTGCAAAGCGGGGGTTTTTTGTCTCTGCTTTTTGCCGCTTTTGTAATACAGTCTACGTCCGGGTTAGTGCCGCCTGGTGAAAGCATCATTGGATGAAAAATCGGCAACAGGCTGGCCCCCTGTTTGCTTCGCGATGCGAATAAACTTATTATTTGTGTGCCTGAAAACCCCGATCAGTGAGAGTAGTGTACTCATGTTTGTGGAGCATAACCTGATAAAAAATATCAAGATATTCACACTAGCGTTTACGCTCACCGTGGTACTTATTCAGCTATCCCGTTTTATTTCGCCACTTGCCATTATCCATTCCAGTTATATCTTTCTGGCGTGGATGCCACTGTGCGTAATGCTGTCAATCTTGTTTATCTTTGGCTGGCGCGGTGTCGTTCCCGTTTTATGCGGGATGTTTTGCACCAATCTGTGGAACTTTCATCTCTCTTTTTTACAGACTGCGGTCATGCTCGGTAGCCAGACGTTTGTCGTGTTGTGTGCCTGCGCAATATTACGCTGGCAGCTGGGGACGCGTTGGCGTTATGGATTGACCAGCCGATATGTCTGGCAACGTCTGTTCTGGCTTGGTTTGGTGACGCCGATCGGCATCAAATGCAGCATGTATCTTGTGGGGAGCTTCTTTGATTTCCCGCTAAAGATATCCACCTTTTTCGGCGATGCGGATGCCATTTTCACGGTCGTTGATTTGCTAAGCCTTTTCACCGCTGTGCTGATTTACAACATGCTTTTCTACTATCTCACTCGCATGATTGTAAGTCCCCACTTTGCGCAGATATTGTGGCGCAGGGATATCGCTCCGTCGTTGGGCAAAGAGAAACGCGCATTTACCTTAAGCTGGCTGGCAGCGTTAAGCGTGCTGCTACTTCTGTTGTGCACACCTTATGAAAACGACTTTATTGCCGGTTACCTGGTACCCGTTTTCTTCATCATCTTTACCCTCGGGGTCGGTAAGCTTCGCTATCCGTTTTTAAATCTCACCTGGGCTGTTTCAACGCTTTGCCTTCTGAATTACAACCAGAACTTTTTGCAAGGGGTGGAAACCGAATATTCGCTGGCATTTATTCTTGCGGTGCTGATTTCCTTTAGCGTTTGCCTGCTCTATATGGTGCGCATTTATCATCGCAGTGAATGGCTTAATCGCCGCTGGCATTTGCAGGCGCTGACAGATCCGTTAACGCTCCTACCCAACTTTCGTGCGTTGGAACAAGCGCCGGAGCAAGAGGCGGGCAAGAGTTTTTGCTGCCTGCGCATTGATAATCTTGAGTTTATGAGTCGTCATTACGGCTTAATGATGCGCGTTCACTGTATCCGCTCAATTTGCCGTACGCTGCTGCCGTTGATGCAGGAAAACGAAAAGTTGTATCAATTGCCGGGTAGTGAACTGCTGTTAGTGCTGAGCGGGCCGGAAACGGAAGGGCGACTCCAGCATATGGTTAACATCCTGAATAGTCGGCAAATTCACTGGAACAATACCGGGCTGGATATGGGCTATGGTGCTGCCTGGGGGCGTTTTGATGGAAATCAGGAAACCCTGCAACCCTTGTTGGGGCAGTTAAGCTGGCTGGCGGAGCAATCCTGCGCACATCATCATGTGCTGGCGCTGGATAGCAGAGAGGAGATGGTTTGCGGGCAGACCACTAAACAGGTGCTATTGCTGAATACCATTCGCACGGCGTTAGATCAGGGTGATTTGCTGCTCTACGCCCAGCCAATTCGCAACAAAGAGGGTGAAGGTTATGATGAGATCCTCGCGCGACTGAAATATGACGGCGGCATTATGACCCCGGATAAGTTTCTGCCCCTTATTGCTCAGTTTAACCTTAGCGCGCGTTTTGATTTGCAAGTGCTGGAATCCTTGTTGAAGTGGCTGGCAACACATCCTTGCGACAAAAAAGGCCCGCGCTTTTCAGTCAATTTAATGCCGCTCACGCTGCTGCAAAAGAATATTGCCGGGCGGATTATTCGTCTGTTTAAGCGTTATCACATCTCCCCGCAGGCGGTCATTCTTGAGATCACCGAGGAGCAGGCGTTTTCTAACGCAGAAAGCAGCATGTACAACATCGAGCAGCTGCATAAGTTTGGTTTCCGGATTGCGATTGATGACTTTGGCACCGGATATGCCAACTACGAACGGTTAAAGCGTTTGCAGGCTGATATCATCAAAATTGATGGCGTCTTTGTGAAAGATATTGTCACGAACACGCTGGATGCGATGATTGTGAGATCAATTACCGATCTGGCGAAAGCGAAGTCATTGAGTGTGGTCGCGGAGTTTGTCGAGACGCAACAGCAGCAGGCGCTATTGCATAAGCTCGGGGTGCAATATCTGCAAGGGTATTTGATTGGTCGCCCGCAGCCATTAGCTGATTAACAGGCGTAAAAAAACCGGGGAATTATCCCCGGCTTTTTTATGTATGGTCTTACAGCACCAGTGCTGCGATTGACGCAGACAGCACACTCACCAGGGTAGAGCCGTAAACCAGCTTCAGACCGAAGCGAGAAACCACGTTACCTTGCTCTTCATTCAGGCCTTTAACTGCACCTGCGATAATCCCGATTGAAGAGAAGTTAGCGAAGGAAACCAGGAACACAGAGATGATGCCTTCAGCACGCGGAGAGAGTGTAGAGGCAATTTTCTGCAGATCCATCATCGCAACGAACTCGTTGGAAACCAGTTTGGTCGCCATGATACTGCCCACTTGCAGTGCTTCACTGGAAGGAACACCCATCACCCATGCAATCGGATAGAAGATGTAGCCAAGGATGCCCTGGAAGGAGATGCTGTAGCCAAACCAGCCAGTCACGGTGGCAAACAGTGCGTTCAGCGCGGCGATCAGGGCGATAAAGCCGATCAGCATCGCGGCAACGATAATGGCGACTTTGAAACCTGCCAGAATGTATTCACCCAGCATTTCGAAGAAGCTCTGACCTTCGTGTAGGTTGGACATCTGAATGTTTTCTTCACTGGCATCAACACGGTAAGGGTTGATCAGCGACAGCACGATAAAGGTGCTGAACATGTTCAGTACCAGCGCCGCAACGACATATTTCGGCTCCAGCATGGTCATGTATGCACCAACGATGGACATAGATACGGTGGACATCGCCGTTGCTGCCATGGTGTACATACGGTTACGGGAGATTTTGCCGAGGATATCTTTATAGGCAATAAAGTTTTCAGACTGACCCAGAATCAGGGAGCTGACGGCGTTAAAGGATTCCAGTTTGCCCATACCGTTGACTTTGGAGAGCAGGAAACCAATTGCGCGGATAATAACCGGCAACACGCGAATGTGCTGGAGAATACCGATCAGTGCAGAGATAAAGACGATTGGGCACAGCACTTTCAGGAAGAAGAATGCCAGGCCTTGATCATTCATGCTACCAAAGACGAAGTTAGTCCCTTCGTTGGCAAATCCGAGCAGTTTTTCAAACATTTCGGAGAAGCCTTTCACGAAGCCTAAACCAACGTCGGAGTTCAGGAAGAACCACGCCAGTAACACTTCGATAACAAGCAGTTGAATAACATAACGGATACGAATTTTTTTGCGGTCGCTGCTTACCAGCAGTGCGAGAATCGCAACAACGGCAAGTGCCAGTACAAAATGAAGGACGCGGTCCATATTTGCTCCAAATATGAGGCAGGTTAAATTTCCGTGCACATTCTATGTAACATGGTTAAGGAAAACGAGATCTGACACACACTATAATGACGTCCTGTGACAAGCTTCAAAAATAGTGAGCTGTCATACATTTCTGCTATGTTGTGTATGGAAGCTGAAAGTTATGTAAATGTGCTAACATTAAACATAACCATAACATTCAAGTCATCAATCTTTTCGTAGTCATAATCCTGGTCTATCAGAGAAATCACCACAACCCATTTAAATGAATTTGATAATCATTCTCGTTTGGCATAGCATGAAACATAGCAAAGGCTATGTTTTAGAGGCACAAGATGACGAACTATCGCGTTGAGAGTAGCAGCGGACGGGCGGCGCGCAAGACGAGGCTCGCATTAATGGGACCTGCGTTCATTGCGGCGATTGGTTATATCGATCCCGGTAACTTTGCGACCAATATTCAGGCGGGTGCCAGCTTCGGCTATCAGCTCCTGTGGGTTGTCGTTTGGGCCAACCTGATGGCGATGCTGATTCAGATCCTCTCTGCCAAACTAGGGATTGCCACCGGTAAAAATCTGGCGGAGCAAATTCGCGATCACTATCCGCGTCCCGTAGTGTGGTTCTATTGGGTTCAGGCAGAAATTATTGCGATGGCAACCGACCTGGCGGAATTTATTGGTGCGGCGATCGGTTTTAAACTCATTCTTGGTGTTTCGTTGTTGCAGGGCGCGGTGCTGACGGGGATCGCGACTTTCCTGATTTTAATGCTGCAACGTCGCGGGCAAAAACCGCTGGAGAAAGTGATTGGTGGGTTACTGTTGTTTGTTGCCGCGGCTTACATTGTCGAGTTGATTTTCTCCCAGCCTAACCTGGCGCAGCTGGGTAAAGGAATGGTGATCCCGAGTTTACCTACTTCGGAAGCGGTCTTCCTGGCAGCAGGCGTGTTAGGGGCGACGATTATGCCGCATGTGATTTATTTGCACTCTTCGCTCACTCAACATTTACATGGCGGTTCTCGTCAACAACGTTATTCCGCCACCAAATGGGATGTGGCTATCGCCATGACTATTGCCGGTTTTGTCAATCTGGCGATGATGGCTACAGCTGCGGCGGCGTTCCACTTTTCAGGTCATACTGGTGTTGCCGATCTTGATGAGGCTTATCTGACGCTGCAACCGTTGTTAAGCCATGCTGCGGCAACGGTCTTTGGATTAAGCCTGGTTGCTGCCGGACTGTCCTCAACGGTGGTGGGGACACTGGCGGGGCAGGTGGTGATGCAGGGCTTCATTCGCTTTCATATCCCGCTGTGGGTGCGTCGTACAGTCACTATGTTGCCGTCATTTATTGTGATTCTGATGGGATTAGATCCGACACGGATTCTGGTTATGAGTCAGGTGTTGTTAAGTTTTGGTATCGCCCTGGCGCTGGTTCCACTGCTGATTTTCACCAGTGACAGCAAGTTGATGGGCGATCTGGTGAACAGCAAACGCGTAAAACAGACAGGCTGGGTGATTGTGGTGCTGGTAGTGGCGCTGAATATCTGGTTACTGGTGGGAACGGCACTGGGATTGTAGTTGAATCAGCGTCGCATCTGGCACCATTGGCGGATGCGGCGAAAACGCCTTATCCGCCCTACGCGTTAAAGAGACGGTTTGTAGGCCTGATAAGACGCGCTAGCGTCGCATCAGGCATTGTGCTCCATTGACGGACGCGTTTAATGGCGATGTCCATGTCCGCGGCCTTTTCCGCGATGATCGTCACGATCGCGCCAGCCTTCACGATAGCCACGCTCATACGCTTTACGCTTATCCCAGCCACGATGGTAGCCATTATCATGACGCCACCAGCGGTTCTTACGCCATTCATAATTGCGATGCCAGTAGTCACGGTCGCGCCAGTGACCACCGTCCCAGTAATTACCGTAATGATCGCGATCGCCAATTTGTAATTTGATTGATGGCAGTAGGGTGATTTCACCTGCGTTTGCCGCAAGCGGGGTAAATGCCATCAGGGTGGCCGCCAGAAACAGTGACCTGAACATTGTTATTCTCCTTCACGATCGAAGCCGTCAGCGGCCTGTTAACGCAATATTACGGGGAGGTAAAGCCCCGTATCATCGCCATAACTCTTAAATCATAAAGGAGAGCATTTTTTGCTAAACGTTATCGTGGGGGGGCTGTTGCTTCGGACGATTGACCATCATCATCGGCTTACCTGCTAATAACAGCCATGCCGGAAGCATGACGATACAGAGCAGCGGTAGCAATGTGGTATTGGGTACAACGACTGCCGCCATAAAAAGACTTAACCAGCCATCGCGTGTTACCACCAGCACGATGCCGAGAATAGCGCAGGAAACGGTTATTGCCGCTGGAACGGCGGGAACGTGCTCATGCAGCATCAACCCTAATGCCACCCCGACAAACACTGCCGGGAAGATTCGCCCACCGCGAAAGCCACTGGCGGCAGCAACGACCAGGGCGGCAAGTTTAATTACCGCCAGCAAAAAGTAATCGCTGGTGCTGAAAGCCTGATTTGCCACCATCTGCTGCATCTCATCCAGCCCTTTAAACAGCGAAACTGGTCCACCCATAACCCCCAGAATACCGAGAATAAATCCGCCAATACCCAGCACGAGCACCGGATTTTTCATTTGATGCATCATCGCGTGCAACCGTGGTAAGCACCATACGGCGACCATCCCTGCTGCGATGGCAATCGCCGCGACAATTGCACCGCTGAGAATATCGGTCATTTCCATCTGTCCGTAATGCGCAATGGGCAGTGAAAAATGGGGATGGAAAAATAATCCGGTAGTAAGTGCACCAGCTGCTGCCGCCATTAATGGCGCAAAAAGACGATCCCATAGCGGAACTTCACTACTGCCATTTAAGGTTTGCGAAAATATCAACGCCGCCGCAACAGGTGTACCAAACAGCGCGCCGATGGTTCCGGCAGAGGCTAAAATAGTCCACTCCATTCGGTTGACGCGCGGTAACAGACGAGCGCCAATGGCAACCGCAAGGGCGATATTGACGGTCATGATCGGATGTTCCGGCCCCAGGCTGACGCCGCCAGCAAGACCGAGAATTAATGCTACGATAAGTCCAGGTAGCGCAGAGGGCGGAACCGGTGCGCCGATCAGCGGTTCACAGGCGGGGTCTGGTCCGGCATGACCCTGGCTGAAACGGATAACCAACCCCACCGCAATACCCGTTAGCGTTAATACACCGATGATCCAGAGGGGGGAATCCTGGGCTATCCCCAGAGTTCCCGGCAGTCGTTGCCAGAGCAAATTCTGTAATACCGAGGCGATTTTCATCACCACAATCAGAATAAGACTGGACGCAATCCCAATTGCCACGGCGGGGAGCGATAATAACAACATGGTTCTGGCTCGCGGATGGAGCATGTTCTATTCCTTATGCGGGGTCAGATACTTAGTTTGCCCAGCTTGCAAAAAGGCATCGCTGCAATTGGTGCTGAAACGATAAAGTAATTGTGTGACCCAGATCGATATTTACAGGGAGCCTGCCTTTCCGGCGTTGTTGTTATGCCCCCAGGTATTTACAGTGTGAGAAAGAATTATTTTGACTTTAGCGGAGCAGTTGAAGAATGACAAAGTATGCATTAGTCGGTGATGTGGGCGGCACCAACGCACGTCTTGCTCTGTGTGATATTGCCAGTGGTGAAATCTCGCAGGCTAAGACCTATTCAGGGCTTGATTACCCCAGCCTCGAAGCGGTCATTCGCGTTTATCTTGAAGAACATAAGGTCGAGGTGAAAGACGGCTGTATTGCCATCGCTTGCCCAATTACCGGTGACTGGGTGGCGATGACCAACCATACCTGGGCGTTCTCAATTGCCGAAATGAAAAAGAATCTCGGTTTTAGCCATCTGGAAATTATTAACGATTTTACCGCTGTATCGATGGCGATCCCGATGCTGAAAAAAGAGCATCTGATTCAGTTTGGTGGCGCAGAACCGGTCGAAGGTAAGCCTATTGCGGTTTACGGTGCCGGAACGGGGCTTGGGGTTGCGCATCTGGTCCATGTCGATAAGCGTTGGGTAAGCTTGCCAGGCGAAGGCGGTCACGTTGATTTTGCGCCGAATAGTGAAGAAGAGGCCATTATCCTCGAAATATTGCGTGCGGAAATTGGTCATGTTTCGGCGGAGCGCGTGCTTTCTGGCCCTGGGCTGGTGAATTTGTATCGCGCAATTGTGAAAGCTGACAACCGCCTGCCAGAAAATCTCAAGCCAAAAGATATTACCGAACGCGCGCTGGCTGACAGCTGCACCGATTGCCGCCGCGCATTGTCGCTGTTTTGCGTCATTATGGGCCGTTTTGGCGGCAATCTGGCGCTCAATCTCGGGACATTTGGCGGCGTGTTTATTGCGGGCGGTATCGTGCCGCGCTTCCTTGAGTTCTTCAAAGCCTCCGGTTTCCGTGCCGCATTTGAAGATAAAGGGCGCTTTAAAGAATATGTCCATGATATTCCGGTGTATCTCATCGTCCATGACAATCCGGGCCTTCTCGGTTCCGGTGCACATTTACGCCAGACCTTAGGTCACATTCTGTAAATCCTTCCTTTTATATCGGGAGGTAACTCTCCCGATAATCTTTTAAATCATACAGTTTATTCAATTTTTCTTTGTGTCCCCTCACAAGGCCGACCTGCGTCACACTTCCGTACAGCGGGATTAATTCTCCAGTAAATGCATTATTTGTCTGGTAACGGCGATTTGTTTTGCACGTTCATAATTTCACTCGTCAACTATCACTGAACGAGGAATTAACGATGAGTAAGAAACTGATTGCCTTATGTGCCTGCCCAATGGGCCTGGCTCACACCTTTATGGCCGCTCAGGCGCTGGAAGAAGCGGCGGTAGAAGCCGGTTATGAAGTGAAAATTGAAACCCAGGGCGCGGACGGTATCCAGAATCGCCTGACGGCGCAGGATATCGCCGAAGCGACCATCATCATCCACTCCGTGGCAGTTACCCCGGAAGATAACGAACGTTTCGAATCACGCGACGTTTATGAAATCACTTTGCAGGACGCAATTAAAAACGCTGCGGGCATCATCAAAGAAATCGAAGAGATGATTGCCTCTGAACAACAGTAATATTCGACAGGGATAATTGTTATGGCCATTAAAAAACGCAGTGCAACCGTTGTGCCTGGCGCATCCGGTGCGGCAGCGGCAGTTAAGAATCCGCAGGCCTCTAAAACCAGCTTCTGGGGTGAACTCCCGCAGCATGTGATGTCAGGGATTTCACGCATGGTGCCGACCTTAATTATGGGCGGTGTGATCCTCGCTTTCAGCCAGCTGATTGCTTATAGCTGGCTTAAAATTCCTGCTGAGATCGGCATCATGGATGCTCTTAATAGCGGGAAATTCTCCGGTTTCGACCTCTCCTTACTTAAATTTGCCTGGCTGTCGCAGTCCTTCGGCGGCGTGTTGTTTGGTTTTGCCATTCCGATGTTTGCTGCTTTTGTGGCGAACTCTATCGGTGGCAAACTGGCGTTCCCGGCTGGTTTTATCGGCGG
>SKEE01002559.1_pt1 | contig 12187 bp, 8 predicted proteins | sample 4826661 | NCBI WGS metagenome assembly SKEE01 (sample SAMN11008817, study PRJNA524170) | human gut metagenome | biome: Human fecal sample; material: Feces; isolation source: fecal sample from pouch patient p20 | host: Homo sapiens | place: Israel: Tel-Aviv | collected 2016-11-14
CGCTAACTAATAAGTCAATCGGATCACATGAAAGAAATTCTCAATAATATTCTATTGAGAAAATTTTGCTGTCCTGAGCTCATTTTTTGAGATATATTTACTCATTATTACAATTTCATTACATTCGTTGATTTTCTGTGAATCTCCTGTTACCATGTTCCACGGAGGTAATCAGGCATGAATAAAAGCAAATATCTCATCGGAGATGTGGCAAATCTTATGGGGATAAGCCGGGACACACTCCGCCACTACGAAAAACGCGGTCTGCTCACCGCAAGAAAAGCCGCCAACGGCTACCGCTACTATACAGAAGCTGATATTTCCAGATTCATCAGTATCCTTTATCAGCGAAAAATGGATATCAGACTGGATGACATTGCCACACTGTGGGATGAGCACGGCTCCGTGGATTCCCCGAAACACCTGTGCGACATCATCCGGCAGCGCCTGAATGAAGAGGAAGAAGCCATTCGAAATCATAAACGTACCATTGCGCGCCTGAGGATGAGCCAGAAGGACTGTGAAAATATTCAGAAGTATACCGGAAAGGTCATGCAATGTACCATGCCGCCTTCCTACATCATTGATCCGGCAGTGGATTTTCATGATGGAATTAAGCAATGGTTTCAGCATACCAGGGAATATGCAGGCCTGGATAACATGTACCTGTTTGATGAATACCAGATCCATGCAGAAATGGAATCTGCGTCCCTGACCCTGGACTATCAGAATTCCCAGCTGCTTCTGCATGAGGATATGGCAGAATATACAAATTATCCAATCACAGCAGATATTCCGGTCACAGATTCCAAAATCCGCTATCTGTCAACCTTCTGTGCTTCCCAGGACCGTGTTCCATCACTTTCGACTGTGCAGTTCCTGATGACCTATGCCAGACAAAATCACCTGCCGGTCTGTCCCCGGCTGTTTTCAACATTTCTCATGCAGGGGATCCGCGATCAGAAACAGTGCTATTATCTGCAGTTATTTCTTCCTCTATCCAGTCTGACCAATCTTCATTTAATATGAATATTGGTAATATCAACATTTAAGTGGAACTGGCTTATTAATTCTGATGATAACAAAAAACAGGCATAATCAACCTTCTGATTTCTGCCTGGGTTTCTTCTATATTGTTAGCTATGACTTCCTATAGAATTCAAGGTGTCTTTCTTTTATGCCAAATCACGAACTTGCTCATTTATAGTACACTAAAAGAGGAAGCATTGCAGCAACTACAAACTTCCTCTTCCATAACACATTTTGTAAAAAACTATAACTCTATTGTATCCATAATTGCCTTTAAAGAATCTGCTGAATTCTTAAGCTTTACTGCTTCTTCACCATTCAGATTAATAGGTATATCCGATTCCACACCGTCTGCACCAACAATGACCGGCATGCTTAACGAAACACCTTCAATGCCATAAATACCGTGAATCACATGTGATACTGGAAGAATTGATTTCTCATCTCTCATGATCACTTCACAGATTCTTTTTACAGACATCGCGATTCCATAATAGGTCGCATGCTTTCTGTTTATGATTTCATAAGCACTGTTTTTTACTGCTTCCGCAATTTCTTTTGTGTTTTCCTTATGATTATAATGCCCGCGCATTTCACATATTTCGCTCAATGGTACGCCTGATACATTGGCTGATGACCACGCCACAACCTCACTGTCTCCGTGTTCTCCCACAATAAATGCATGGACACTCCGGCTGTCTACTGCCAGATGTTCACCGAGCTTATATCGCAATCTTGCACTGTCCAAAACAGTTCCGGATCCAATTACTCTGTTTTCCGGAAGTCCCGATAACTTGGCTGCTACCTGCGTAAGAATATCTACCGGATTCGCAACTACCAACATAATTCCGGAAAAATTTCTCTTTGCCACCTCTGGAATGATTGATTTAAAGATTGCCACATTTTTATTAACAAGATCCAGTCTTGTCTCTCCAGGTTTCTGGCCTGCACCGGCTGATATAATTACAATTGCTGCGTCAGCCACATCATCATAATCTCCGGCGTAAATTTTCATCGGTCTGGCAAACGGAATTCCATGGCTAATATCCATAGCTTCTCCCTCTGCCTTCCCCTTATCTGCATCAATCAGAACAATTTCCGTAAATAATCCACTTTGCATTAAGGCAAACACCGATGCAGAACCAACAAACCCACAGCCTATCATAACTGCTTTTTTAGAATTAACAGCTTGCATATTTGAAATAATTCTCCTTAATAATTTTCTTCGCGAACTTCAAAATAACTCTGCGGGTGATTACATACCGGGCACACTGCCGGGGCCTTGGTTCCTACTACGATATGTCCGCAGTTACGGCATTCCCATACTTTTACCTCACTTTTTTCAAACACCTGCGCAGTTTCAATATTTTTAAGAAGTGCACGATACCTCTCTTCGTGATGTTTCTCGATTTCTCCTACCGCTCTGAATTTCGCTGCAAGTTCCGGGAAACCTTCTTCCTCCGCTGTTTTTGCAAAACCCTCATACATATCTGTCCATTCGTAATTCTCGCCCTCTGCAGCTGCAGCCAGATTTTCTTTCGTATCACCGATTCCGGCCAGCTCTTTGAACCACATTTTTGCATGTTCCTTTTCATTGTCGGCTGTTTTTAAGAACAACGCAGCCATCTGCTCATAGCCTTCCTTCTTCGCAACCGATGCAAAATAGGTATATTTATTTCTTGCCTGTGACTCACCAGAAAAAGCTTCCAGTAAATTTTTTTCAGTCTGTGTTCCTGCGTATTTATTTCCTGCCATTTCTTTTTTCGCCTCGCTCTCTACAATTTTCTCAAAATCCGATGCTGGATGCTTACACAAAGGACATACAAAGTCCTCCGGTAATTCATCTCCAATATATTCATAACCGCATATCCTGCATCTCCATATGTTCTGTCCTGCTTCTGTTTTTCCTACTGCCTGCGGTTTCGGCTTGATATGATTCTGATAATACTCATATGTTACGGAAGGAATATCACTCAAAACTTCCATATCTGTGATCTCACCAATAAACATGGTATGGGAACCCAGGTCTTCCGTTTTTTTCACTGTTACCGAAATATATGCGTTTGTTCCTTCTGTAATATAGTAAATACCATTTAAACCCCGCGCACACTTTTCAAATGCCTCAAACTTATTCACATTCCGACCTGACTGAAAACCAAACTGCTCAAATAATCCAAACTGAGCCTCCTGGCTTAAAACCGACACTGTAAATTTTCCGGTTTTTTGAATCATGTCGTGTGTATAATTGGCTTTGTTAACGCATATGCTTAATTGATTTGGTTCCGACGCTGCCTGAACTGCCGTATTGATAATGCAACCATTGTCTTTCTCTGCATCTTTCGCCGTCAGAACAAACAATCCATAACTCAGCTTATACATAGCCTTTTTATTCATGTGGTACCTCCATTTAGAAAATCAGTTTTCATTGCCTGAACAATACCCACTTAACAACGCTCTGGATTTTCTCTCATAAAGATAAACTCCGCTACGGAGCGGTCAAAAGTTTTTATGTGACCAAACAACCAATCAACCACATTCCTATGTACAAGTTCGCTGAACTGATCCGTTGGCCCCTCAGAATCATGAAGATATTCATACAATTCCTGAATTGTTTTCTTGAACTCTTCATGTTTCTCATGATGTTTGCCACGATCCGGATATTCGGCCTTTTCCTGCAATATTTCCTCTTCTTTGAAATGGAAATCAGTATACTCGTCCAGATAATCCAGCATTTTTATCGCATTTACCTTACTTTTTCCGTCCTGACAGGCAAATACAAAGTTCCGGATTCGCTCAATCAGTTCTTTGTGTTGCTCATCAATCATCTTATTCCCGGTCAATAAGTTATCTTCGAAAGTGATATCATAATCGTAAGTCATAGTCTGTCCTCCATTTCTTTTATTTTGGATTATTTCATTGTTTCTAACCTTCCGCTGGTACAAAAACATCTTTTCCAAGTCCGCAAATCGGACATACCCAATCGTCTGGAATATCCTCAAATGCCGTTCCAGGAGCAATACCGCTATCCGGATCACCTACTACAGGATCATAAATGTATCCACATGGTTCACATTCAAATTTTTTCATAGCCACTCTTCTCCTTTTCGATATAATTCTCTCTATATTGTCAACGAGTTTCCACTAGATTTTCCAGCATTTCATTTCTTCCAAATTTTCTCTTTTTTGTATGTCTGTATTATAACCTATTTTTCTCATTAAGTCAATAATAGTAATTATTATTAATATATGTATTCTGTATACTTCGCTAACGCAGATATATAAAAACCCAGGCATCATCTTGTAACTGATTTCTGCCTGGGTTCTTATTCTTTATACGATTAATCTGGCCATGGTTTGGATAAATAAATTTCTTTCATTTATTCCATAAATCATAAGACTTTTGTTCCCACTATCAAATAATTCTATGGCAAGCTTCATGCCTACCATGGGGTCAAATAGAAGCTCTGATGCCAATTCCCAGCTTTTTCCAATCGCAGCCGGTACCACCTGATTAATAATCTCTTCGCTTATCCCGGTCTCCATTGCGGCAAACGCGATCTGCTTGATGAAAATGGAAATCTGGTATAAATCAATACTTTCATCTTTTCCATCTCTCCGTTCCTGATATGCGTAGGCGCTCCGACTGATAAAGTACTGTAGCATCTTCTCAGAAACAGGACATTCCGATGAATGGAACGCCTTTTGAACCCAACATTGGTAAGACTTTTCATTAAGCTTGTCACAGCAAATTCCACTTTTTTTCTTCCAGAAATTCCAGTCTTTACTATTATCCAGTTTTTCCGTCCGAATAATCAAGCAGGATTCTTCCGGGCATTCATTTATCAACGGTAAAAACTCTATTCTAAGTCAATAAATAGAAATCCGGAAGGATTCCCAAAGCCTGCGGATCCCTTCCGGATTATTCTATAGTTAGTACACGCGCCAAGTCCCACGGAGGTTCGGCTTGAAGCTCGTTTTACTGCTTGTTTCTTCCGTCCCAGACACCGTTTTTCTCTACATAGTATCCGTCTGGTGTTCTTTGTCCGGCATACATCATGCCTCTCTTTCCATCGGAAACCGGATTAAAATAGTACCATGCTCCATTGAGAAGCACCCAGCCGGTCTGCATGCCGTGTTCCAGATCCATATAGAACCAGCCGCCGTAATCCTCGTCTCTTAACCAGCCTGTCTTGGCATAACCCGTTTCATCAAAGGCCCACCATGTTCCGTTGATATGCTCCCAGCTATGCGAAATATCACCGGATTCACGCACGCTTCCCTTCGGGTAGGTATTATCTGCAAAGCGTAACCACCAGCCATGCTCATCCAGCATCCAATGGCTCTTTCCGTCATTGGCAAAGCTGTTTGTTTCTCCTGTGATAATTCCTGCCATACTGTCGACCGTTCCTTTGATTGAATCGTGGCTGACTACACCGCTGCCTGAGGTTTTATTCTGTCCGGAGGACGAGTTGTTGCGACTCGGTCTTTCCGGCTCATCCGAATCATCCGTTCTGTTCGATTCGTTCGGCTTGCCTGCTTCGCCCGGTTTTTCCGTTTCATCCGGCTTATTTTCCGTTGCTGTCACTTCTGCCGTACCGGTCATCGCTGCGATCTCATAACGAGCGGATGCCCATTCATTCGGTGTAAATACCATCTCGTAGCTATGGGTGCCCGCCTGTGCCGTCTGCGCCGGATTCTTCCAGGCAAAGCTTCCGTATTCGGTACTTCCTCCTGATAAGGCAGAGTCACTCAGAGTACTTCCCGCCTTCACCGACGCTGCCGTCGGCCAGGTGATCTGCGGTGCAGCCACCTTTCCGATCGTAAATGTAAATGCAGCCGGAGCAGGCGCGTTGTATTTGGCTGCCCACTCCTGATGAGTGTCAAAATCAAACTCGGCTGTCATCCGGTGCGTTCCTACGGATGCGACTCCCGGCTTTGGCAGGTTGAGAACCGCAGTTCCAGCTTCCCCTACAGGGATCGTATCCGGATTCTGATTTCCATTATCATAGAAGCGGATCATACCCTGCGGCTTGTCACCATACGCTCCCTGAATACCTGCAATGATATCAAAATCATCCTCGTAGGTTCCGAGAATCCCTTCCGGCTGCTGCACTCCGGTACTCCGGTTCACAGCCGTTAAGGTAAGGGTGAGTGTTCCTTTTTCAATGGTGATCGTTCGCTTTGCCGGTGTGCTTGTGCCAATGTAATTCGTTCCATCTTCCATGGTGATGCTTACATCTGCGGAACCCGTGCCTTTGATGGTCACCTGACCCTGTGCATCCACGGTGAGAACCTTTTCATCGGAGCTTTTATACTTCAGAGCTCCATCTCCCACTTTCTTCACACCTGTCAAGGAAAAGCTGTCATCTCCATAGGTTTTTTCTCCGATCCATGCTTGCGGATCAATCGAAACCGACCCCAGTATCGGACGGATCGTTCCGGTCGTCTGAGCCGGATATACCACACGGTAATTCTGCAGATTCACTGCACTGCCCTCGGTCTCAATGACTGCCTCTGAAGGATCAATGGTTACCGCCTTACCGGTTCTGGCATTGGCATCTGCAAAGCTTCCCTTCAGGCCACGGATCGTGTAGCTCTGACCCGAAGCTCCTATCTCTACCGTCGCCTTTAATGCGATATCGGTCCTTCCGTCATAGTCTTTTTCAATAGGTGTCGAAAGAACTGCATGCAACTCTTTCGGAGCTATCTCCGGAATCACGTCTCTTGTCAAACTATTTCCATACTGCCCTTCCGGTGCTCCCTCCGGGCTAAATTCTACCTGATATGCAGTTGTTCCCTTTACCTCCGGATAAATGGATGAAGCGGGCGTTCCTTTCTGATCCTTACTGAAGCTCCATGTTCCAGAAACCGGCGATCCACCATAATTAACAACCTGAAATCCCGCTGCCAGCTGTACCGTAATATCTGCAAGGGTCTGTCCATAGGTTCCCTTTGCTTCAAAGGATACAGTGCCGGAGCCGCCGATCTGTAAGATATCCGGCGTTGTCACCGACAAGCGTTCAGCCGGCTTCGATGCAAAACTGTTGTCTGTTGCTTTCACACGAAGGGTTATATAATAGGTGTAAGCCGGCTTCCGATTCTTAAACCAAGTCCCTGACTGCCACTGAAGCTCGCCATCCACGGATTCTGAAATTCCGTACTCACAACCGGAAACGGCCGTCCCAGCCTTAATAAGGTAGCTGTCTTTCGTTACATTTGTTATCTGTATCGGATCCGGTTTTGCCGGTCTTACCGGAATCTTTATCTCGGTTGCAGCGCCTGCTGCTGCGGAACCTGCGGCTGCCTTGCGCACATACAAAGTAATCTCGGTCACACTCTCCGGCTGTTTATCCAGAATTTCTGTCAGAGAAACCTCGCCGCCTACCGGGATCTTTTCCCAAGATGCAGCACTCTTGGATTCCGCATATTCGAGCTCATACAGAGCCATATTTTTCAGGACTTCACTTCGATAATCAATAGAGGTCTGTTCACGCTCCAATACATTTTCAGCCGTGTCTGCCTTTACTGTTCCGGTAAATTCCACACCGCCAAAGGAGGCTTTCACTGCCTCCGACGCCGGAAGGTACATATAGAGCTTTCCGCTGGCATCTGTCCGGACATCCTGAAAGCCGTAGGAGCTTCCTTCAATACCTGCTTGTTCAACCAGTGTATTATGCTCATAGATACCGGTCAGATCCGCTGTGGTGAAATAAACCGGCTTACCATTCGCATCTTTTGGCTTATTCGGTTGCCCATTTCCATCTACCTGTTCCCAGCCATAAATGATCGGTCGCGATATATATCCATTCGCCCCTATCAAACAGATCGTTCCGCCCGTAATCGTCACATCAGTTTGTGGCAGTGTAGAATTCTCAGCCCCCTTTCCAATATGAGCAACGTTCCTATAGCCTTTGTCTCTATTATCTAAGCAGATTGTGCCACCGTCAATCAGCACCTTCGATGAACTGCTCTTACCACTTCCGATGCAGGCTCCCTGTTCAGAATAGGCTGTAATCATTCCGCCATGAATCTCAATATCAGCAGTTATCGCTTGGTTTCCAGGAGCATATCCATAACCGCTTCCAATTCCGGCACCCTGCCACGAGCTTGCATTCACCGTTCCGCCTTCTATCACGATTTTACCGGTTCTTTCCTGGCCATTAGCAACTCCTGTTCCAATTCCGGCACCCCAACTACCTTTTGCAGTTACAACTCCTCCGCTAATCCGTATTTCTTTTACACTTTTTCCTACCGAAGCACCGATGGCAGCTCCCCTGGGATCGTCATACGTCATTTTTGCAATTACAGTTCCCCCCTGGATGTGAATGATTCCTGCATCCTGTCCTACATTTCCTCCAATTGCTGCACCCGTCTTGCTTGCATTTGTATTATTGAGCACCTCTATGGAGCCCTGCTGTTCCGGCTCACTGTCAATCGTAAGCTTTGCATCCTTCGCCACGCTGATGCCGGCAGGTGAAGATGAAGATTTTGATTTATTAATCGAAATCCTGTTTTCCCCTTCCAGATAGGTAGTCACATGGGATTCTCCGTTTATCTGAATCGGTGCGATAGCCTCTGCCGGTGTAATCGTAAGGCTCTTTAATACGAGCTTTAATTCCCCGGAAGCTGGGGTATCCACAGAGAGATGATAATTCTCTACATTATTCCCAGATGAAGTGATCCGATAGCATTTATCATAGGGCTGGTTTATTAGCTTGGCTGTAACCACTTGGCCGGAATCATCTGTTTTAGAATATAAAATGGTCAGCTGACCATTTTCCTCGGAAAAAGATATATCTCCAAGGGAAAGATCCAGTTCTCCCGCCAGCGCCTCTGCCGCATTTAATACGGTGATATCCGTTCCGGCGTCCTCTGCCTTTACCGTTTCGCTGTCCAGGGTAAAGCTTCCGCCGAAGCTGCCTAATTCTGTGATGCCTGTATTTATCACAAACCGGTAATTTCCGGCCGGAAGATATGCCAGAGCATATGCATGATTGCCTGCTTCTGCATCGATTATCAGCTTCCCGTCAAAGGCAAACTGGCCTTCGTCCTGCTTTAATTCCACCGTAGCTTCTGAGGCAGCTCCAGCCAGCCGTCCGGCTGTCAGGGATACCTTCTCTGCCGCCTGCACCTTTGATGAATAAAAGTGAAAGCGGACAGGATACAGGGGTTCTCCGATGGTAAGGGAAAGATTCGTTTCCTCCTCTGACTTCATCGTGAGGGATCCTGTTACTTTAAAGCTATTACTTTCTCCTTCCCCTCCTTCTTCCTGTACCAGAACCGATACCGGAACCTTTCCGGACAGGGGCGTATACCAGCTGACTTTACCCGTCTTTAGCTGATAACCGGAAGCTTTTTGAGATGAATAGCTTACTACATCCGGTGCAGTGCCGCCTTCGCTTGCTTCTTTCCCCAGTTGAACTGTCAGTGTATAATTCTTATCATTCTTCAAACGGCCATCATGGATAGTCAGATCCATCGTCTTCTGGTAGGCGGTTTCTCCAAGCGTGACTGAGATGGTTTCATCCATTCCTTTGTTTAGAACAACTGCTCCCTCCATCGTCTTAACTGTCCCGCCACCGGAAGACTTCAGCGCTACAACCATCTGCATATTTCCAGAATAGCCTATCCACTGGGTTATAGCCGGTATCGTTCCCCTGAATCCGGAGACGGTCATTTCTGTATTGGTTTGATAAACCGGGGTTGTTCTTTCTCTATCATTCTCCCGATACAGGGATATGTCCGCCAGATAGGTTCCATCTGGTAGCTGGTTATCATATGCGGCGATCCGGAATGTTTTCTTCCCGTAGGTACAGTCTCCCCGCGGCTCAATCTTGCTTTCAAGCGGCAGCTCCAGCTGCACCTCCTCGGAAATAGTGATACTGCCGCCTTTCATGCTATTTCCATAACCATCCCTTAACACTCCATAACCAATATTTCCTCCCGTTACCTCCACAGATCCACTTAATATCCGGATATCGCCACAGGATAATATTAAACCACTCACTCCATTCCATCCGCTGCCGATGGCAGCTCCCATGTATCCCTTCGTACTATCCTTATAAGAAGATACGGTTATATCGGGAGCTTTGCCTATCGTCCCGCCGATCACGATCGTGTCTACCCTTCCACTCATTCCGCCTCCGATTCCGGCTCCTGTCTGCTTTCCTCCTTCTGCGGTTATCGTTCCGCCCAGTATTTCAATGATTCCGCCGATTCCATAGCGACCGGTTCCGATTCCGGCTCCTCCTTCATAATCCCTCGTTTGGGGAACCCAATAAGCTCCACCATCAGCTGAAATGGTTCCACCCTTGATTCTAATCGTTCCTGTCCCATAGTTCGCACCTTCGGAATCTGTTGATCCGGCATTTCCTCCGATACCGGCGGCCCCATAGGCACCTCCCACTGCCCTCAGGCTTCCGGTACTATTCTCCGTAATAACCAGTGTTGCCCTTTTTTCCACCTCAATTCCGGCTCCATGATCCAGCCCCAAAAGTGTATTGTCTCCTTCTAAGGTCAGATTCAGCCGGGCATTGCCTTTCAGGTAAATACCAGCCAGATCCCATCCACTGGCACCATTGCCACCGGATTGGATCGTTACATTTTTAATGGTCAGATTGACCGTAACATCATCAATTGTGATACCGCCCTTGATGTCTGTATATGTAGACTCTGGTCGGTTGGTAGGGCAATAGCTGCCGGTTATGGTTTTTCCATTCAACTCATTTTGGTTAGCGCTATTAATGAGCAGCGGCTGATTATTCAGGTTATGCTCCTCGCCTGCCAGAGTCATCAGCTGCATCTCTCCTACGAGAACGCAGATTCCCGGAAGCTCTGCCTCCTCTCCCAGTGAATATTCCTCCGGCAGAACCGGTGTGTAGACATAGGCACAGCCGTTGTAGTCCTGGTTTGCCTCATAATAGCCATTCCAAGTCTTATCGGAGGTTTCGATAGGCTCTCCGTCCTCGTCAAATTCTTCGAAATAGTCTTTTTCGGAAATGCCGCCGTGGAACTCCGGGAGGTCACTCTGCTCTTCGTTCAGTTTCCAGGTTATGCCGGAAATCTGCCAGACTGCCGTTTCCGCCTCTGTATCTTTCTCTGTGCCCTTATTCGCTGCTTCCACCAGATGCACATTCTGGCTGTCTTCCGCCAGCATTTCATCCGCCCCTTCCACCTCAACATCCAGGGTATCCTGAAGGATGATATCGCTTTCTTTTGCACCCAGGGAGAACTTCTGCACCGCAATGGCCTCATCCAGCTCCAAGAACGCCTCTATCTCTGTTTTTATCTCTGCTCCTGTTGCTGTGCCGTTTGGTGCTTCATTTGCACCTGCCTCTGCTTTGTCTGCGCCTGCATCTGCTCCCGCTTCTGCTTTGCCTGTATCTGCATCTGCCCCTGATTCTGCTTTGTTTGCCCCTGATTCTGCTTCTGCTTTGTTTGTACCTGACTCGCCGCGGTTATCTTTTGCTTCCGCATTCGACGGAGAGGCTTTTAACGCAGATTTTTTTAATGTAGCTTCTTTTTCTGCTGTTTCCGCAGTATCATCTGCCTCCGTTTCAGCCCCGATCCGCTGCAGCGAATCGGCCGCCAATGCCTGCGGCTGCCATTCACATGTGTTCCATATTAATATAGCTGACAATGCAGCTGCTAAAATTCGTTTCGATTTTTTTCTCATACCATTTTCCTCCCACTGAGACAAATTTGCTATTACTCACCACCCGAAAGAGGTGAGAGTCTTCTCGACTAAGATAAACATCAAGCTCCCGCAATATTTCCTTTTTTCGCATAATATTCTATACTAATAGTATATCAATTACGTGTTTTTCTGAAAACCATCTCGACGCAAATGGTCAAACCTCGACCTAATTGGTTTGGAAGCATCGAGGTAAAAGGAGTGCTGCAGTGATGATGCATATTGCTATTGTGGAAGCTTTCGTTTCCGATCAGGAACATCTGATCGATTCAATTTTATCTGTATATTCACTGAGAAGCTTTATAAGAGCCTTTGAGGATCTGTTATATAAATCATAGTTCGGAGGGACCAAAATCAAGCCAGGACATTTTTCTTTTGCGGAAACAACAGTCTCTCCAGTCTGTATGTGATATTTCTTCGCTGGAATAGATTTAGCCAGAATGATACCGTGCCTTTTCTCCCGAT
>SKEE01002564.1_pt1 | contig 12171 bp, 11 predicted proteins | sample 4826661 | NCBI WGS metagenome assembly SKEE01 (sample SAMN11008817, study PRJNA524170) | human gut metagenome | biome: Human fecal sample; material: Feces; isolation source: fecal sample from pouch patient p20 | host: Homo sapiens | place: Israel: Tel-Aviv | collected 2016-11-14
TACCCTATTCCAACGCCAAATTAGAAGCGACCAATAATCTCATCAAGCTTATCAAACGAAATGCATTTGGATTTCGGAACTTTGAAAACTTCAAAAAACGGATTTTTATCGCTCTCAACAATCGAGTAGGAGATAATCTCTAGCTCCTCTCACACCACCGTACGTGCCGTTCGGCATACGGCGGTTCAACTAACTTTTAACGCATGTCGTTCAAGGTAATAATCCAGACACGAAACCAGTCCACGTTTTTCAAGGACTGGTTTTGATATCGCACGTTTAAGTACCGACTTCTGAGCTACTAATTGATAATGGTCGCCCCAGCCAGATACCTTATCTGCTATCCATTTCGGAACTCCTAATTTAAGCAATCCCCATAATCGTCTAGATTTCTTCTTCCATTGCTTCCAGATAATCACTCGTAGGCGAGTACGCAAGCGCTCATCTATGCTGGCGACTATACTTTTCATATTTCCCAATGAGAAATAGTTTATCCATCCTCGAATAGACAAATTCAGTTGCTCAATACGTCTTGTTAAGTCTATACTCCATTTCCTCTGTGTTAGTTTCTTCAATTTAAGCTTAAATCTCCGAACACTATCTTGATGGGGGCGACTTTTCCAACCAGCTGATGATTTCCAGAACCCAAAACCTAAGTATTTCAACTCGCTTGGTCTGGTAATCTTAGTCTTGGTCATGTTTACTTTCAAACCTAGCCGTTTCTCAATAAAACGACTGACTGAATACATCACACGCTTAGCGGCAGCCTCGCTTCCGACCGTAATCACACAATCATCTGCGTAGCGCACAAATCGAAGTCCCCTCTTTTCTAATTCCTTGTCCAATTCATTAAGCATGATATTAGATAAGAGAGGGGATAAATTTCCTCCCTGTGGCGTGCCAACTAGCGTTTTATGACGTTGACCATTAATGATAACACCTGAATGAAGATACTTACGAATCAAGGATTCCGTATCTCCGTCTTCGATAATGTTATGTACTAAGGACATCAATCTATCTTGAGGAACTGTATCGAAAAATTTCTCTAGGTCTATATCCACTATCCACTCATAGCCATCATTAAGATACTCTAGTAGCTTGATGATGGCTTTTTCACATGACCGATTGGGTCGGAACCCATAACTCGTTTCAGAGAAATGGGGTTCACAAATAGGGCTAATGACTTGAACAATGGCCTGTTGAATCATTCTATCCATAACTGTTGGAATTCCTAGTTGACGGATGCCTCCGTTTGGTTTAGGTATCTCAACTCTAAGGACTGGTTGAGGCTTATATTTTCTCTGTTTTATCAGTTCCTTAGTCAAGCGCCAGTTTTGTCTGAGATAATTATCCATCTCTTCGATAGTCATTCCATCAATTCCAGCTGAGCCCTTATTGGATTTTACTTGATTGTAGGCTTCAAGCATATTTTCGCGTGATAATATCTTATCTAGCAATTTTGACATGTGCGTATTCCTTTCTTGTTTTGGTGCCTGAGGGACATCTTATATTGGTGAACCTTCATCTAGTCAATACGTGACAGAGTCCAGTTCTATCAGACCGCTCGTTTTACAGACACAAGTGAAGTAGGATTACTTCGATTAGTTGTTCACCCCTTCGCTCCACTTCCATTACGGAAGTTTCCTCACTACTATGGGCTCGGCTGACTTCTCATGATTCGTTGTTACTACGCTTTCAGCGCTCATGAGACCTCACGGGATAAGTCGTACATCTTTCCTCGTTTATACAAGATACGAGGACGTTAAAAGGTTACAGTGAAAATAGGAAATCTGACGCAGAGTCTTTAGACTCTAGGAAGATTTATCTTTTTCACACAAACCTTAGTCCGAATTCAATTACTCTCGTGATTTACGCATATAGGTTACGACTACCTTTTTGGACTTTAGAGTTTGAAGCCCCCTTATCCGCTATATACGCCTTACTATCACGTTCCTGTTCGTAGAGCCACGATTTCGCTATCCCTTCCTCTCCCCGCTACCTCACGATAGTCAGGCTTGGGAATCGCTATTGGGTTCACCGGTAGCGGGTGCCCACGGAGGACTTACACCTCAGATGTACGACATGCCCGTCGTACTACAACAATCCCTTGGCAAAAGCCAAGGGATAATTCTTTTACTTGATTTTCCATTTTTGAGCCAACCAGCTGGAAAAGGCTAGAAATCGCTCAGCTACTTGTTCATGGTGTCCATAAGGATCAAAGACAAACTGACCGTTCGGATAGCGTTTCTGAAGACTGGTATGGATCTGCTCAGCATAGACTGGTGCTTGAGCCAAGCGATTGCTATGATTGACTCCTTCTGTTTGACCGTTCTGTAAATACAGCAAACAATCTAGATTTTTCACTGTCTCTGCCTTGCAGTAAGTCACAAAATCAGGATACCAAAAGGAACCGCAGATGGAAAAGACACAGGAAACCTTGTCAAAGCTGAAAAGACTGTAGACTGCCGCCAAACCACCTAGTGAGTAGCCTCCATAAGCAAGGCGAGTTTCGTCCAGGCGATAAAGCGACTGCAACTTGTCTAAAAGACCTCCAAATAAATGATCATGATAGACATTTGCCTGACCGCCAAAATCTGGAGCTCCATCTCTCAGAGCTGATGTTGCCCAGGGAGTGTAGTCGTCTAAGCGATTTTTAGAGGTCAAGCCCACTAAAATCACAGATTCGGAAAGGGACGATAGGAAGTCCAAGTTTCCATCATTCAATAAAATAGCCGGATAGGTTTGATTGGGGTCGTAGTTAGAAGGAAGGCTGATTTTGACTTGAATTCCTTCCCAATCAAACTCATTATTTATTGATAAAGTCATTGATTTTCTCAAGAGAATCAATCACTGCTGGACCATAGTCCATCAACTCATCGTAAGAGATGGTCATGATTTTTTGATTCTTAATAGCAGGAACGCTTTCCAAAACAGCATTTGCCTTCATCAACTCTACTGCTTTTTCATCCAATTTTTTATTGCGATCGCTGGTTACATAGATAATCAATTCAGGATCCATTGACACGAGATTTTCCAAGGTCAAGCCTGATGTCCCCGTAGCAACGTTTGTATAACCAAGTTGGTTCAGCAAACTTTCTTGCAAAGCAGACTTGTAGGCACCGAAGGTTTCATCATTATAAGCAACCATAATCAAAGCCTTTTTCTTTTCACCTTGGCTTGCTGGGTTTGCTTTCTTAACAGCGTCAATTTTAGTTTGTAATTGGGCTGCGTATTCATTGGCCTTGTCCTGAACATTAAAAATCATTCCAAGATTTTTAACGTCTTCTACAATATTTCCCAAATCTTGTTGAATTGTTGAGAGAGAAGCTTTTTGCGTATAAACTGGGATTTTGTTTTCATTCCAAGTGCTAACTGTCCCCAAGGATTTTTCAGAAAACATCATATTTCGACCCATCACAGCGTCTGGCTCATAAGAAAGGACTGTCTCTTGTGAGACTGTTTTTTTATCCCCAATTTGAGGAATAGTCGCAATCGCGTCCTTGTATTTGTCTGTTACAGCATTGTCAGGGTTGAGCATGCCAGCAATTTTATCCTTCAAGCCTAACTCCAATAAGATTTCAGTTGTTGAAAGATTGTTGGTGATAACTTTTTCAGGTGCCTTGTCAAAGACTTGTTCGACTTCATTTCCTTTAGCATCATAGGTCTTAATCGTTAGTGGATAAGTCGTCTCTGCTTTAGCCTTTTGACTTGTCTCTGTGCTAGATTGTGTGGTTGCTTTTTCTGTAGTAGTGTTGCCACAAGCTGCCAAAGTTAAGGTAGCTACTGTTACCAGTAAAATGCTTAGTGTTTTTTTCATCTTGTTTTCCTTTTCATTCTTATAAATAGTGAATCATGGCTTGCTGATCCTCGGTCCAAGTAACCTGACTTTGAACTCCGTATACAGTTTGCAACGACTCAGGGGTGATGGTCTCCTTTGGAGTCCCTTGGTAAAGGATTTCCCCCTCTTTCATTAGATAGAGATAATCCGAATAGCGACAAGCAAGTTGAATATCATGCAGGACAGCTAGAACATTGACCTTGAGCTCCTTCACAATGGCCAACAAGTCTAGCTGATACTTGATATCCAGGTGATTGGTTGGTTCGTCCAGGAGTAAGAGAGTCGGTTCTTGCGCCAAGGCGCGGGCTAGTAAGACTCGCTGTTTCTCTCCTCCTGACAGGGACGAATAGAGACGAGTTTTCTTCTCAAGCATATCCACCTTAACGAGGGCATCTTGAACGAGGGTATAATCCCTTTCCCTTTCCTTCTGTAAAAAAGAGAGGTGGGGAGTTCTTCCCAGCAAGACGATTTCCTCAACTGTACAATCAAACTGCAATTGATTAAACTGGGTGACAACTGCCATTTGCTTGGCTGTTTCTTTGAGCGTCCATTGTTCCAGAGCCTTTCCATCTAGGCTTATCAAGCCTTTGTCCGCCTTTTCCTGACGATAGAGGAGTTTAAGTAGACTGGTTTTCCCGCTTCCATTTGGTCCTAATATCGTGTGAAATTGATTCCCTTCAACCTTAAGAGAGACTCCTTTGAGGATTTTTTTCTCTCCTAGTCCAAAGTGGATATCCTGACAAATCAAGTCCATATCAGACCCTCACCTCCCTTCGCCTACCTCCAACAATGTAAATAAAGAAGGGAGCACCTACTAAGGCTGTGAAAATACCAATAGGAAGCTCTGCGTTTGGAATGATGATACGAGAGAGTACGTCTGCCCAGATGACAAAGAGGGCACCCAGCAAGGTTGCAACAGGAAAAAGCCTCTTGTAATTCGTTCCTACTAACCCTCGAGCTAAATGTGGAGTAATCAGACCGACAAATCCAATAATCCCACAGGTTGCCACTAAGACTGCTGTTAGCACAGCCACCATGGTCACATAAAGATACCAATAAAAGCGTAAGGGAATCCCCAAAGTTAAAGCAGCCTCATCTCCCATCATCATCGCATTGAAAACACGATACTGAGTAGAGAAAAATAGAAAGGCTATTCCTACTACTATAGTTGGCAGGACCAAGTCTGCCCAGGAAGTCCCAGCGAGCGAGCCCATGGTCCAAAACTTAATGGTCATCACACTATCCGCATTAGCTCCAACTGAGATAATAAAGTTTGAAAAAGCCAGAAAGAGAGCATTGACCACCGTTCCTGATAAGATCAGACTAGAAGTCGTCATCCTTCCCTGCATAGAGGCAATGATGAGGACAGCAATTGTTGCCAAAATAGCTCCAAGAAAAGCTCCAAGGCTAATCATCACTTTTAAACCAAGAATGATGCTCAAGGTTGCCCCTAGAGTTGCACCCGCAGATATTCCTAAGACATAAGGCTCTGCGATGGGATTGTTCACTGTAGACTGCATCACGCTACCACACATAGAAAGACCAGCCCCCACTATCAAACCTAACAATACTCGGGGGAATCTCATGTTCCATACAATGGCAAGAGTAGACTTGGAAACCTCTCCTATCTCAAGAGGAAATCCCAACCTGCTCAAAATAATCCGATAGGTATCTCCTAGATCAATCGCAACAGATCCCATTGAAACTGCTAGAAAGAGAGAAATCCCTAAAACACCTAGTAAAATAACTAAAAGTAACACAAATTGCTGGTCTTGTCGGCTTCCAGAAAATTTGGAAAGCATGCAAACCTCCTTTGATAGAATCTTAAAAATTTAGAAAATTCTCATGAAAAGTATACCATATTTTCAACTGTGTAACAAGCTATGGAAAAAATACAATTAAAATCAGAAAAATTATGGTTGATTTTTCCATACAGTGCTAATAATCGTAACCGAAGATTATACTTGAGTATATCGAGGTAAGGTGACAACATAAAAAGCCCTCTGAAAATCAGAGAGCCAATTTGAGCTCGGGCTAAAATCCTAGTGAAACAAAAAAATCTACACGGTCAGAAAAGTCTCTATCGTGCCATTTTCATACATGATGTATAGTCCAAGTAGAATGAATACTAAGGGCACAATGATTCGCTCGTATTTTTCAATTGTCTCGAATATTAAGGGAATAGAGGATAACACCCGACTAATCTCGCATAAGATAATTATGCCGATTACAAACACAAGCAACGCCACGAGGGTCTGTGACCAATCTAATGAAGCAAAATAAGGTATATAGATACCTAAATTATCTCCGCCAGACGCAATTGTCAGCAATGTAACTGTCCAAAACAGTTGATTTGCCTTGCTTTGTTCTAATCTTTCAATAATTTCTTCCTCTTCTTCCTCACCTTCTCCAACAATTGCAAAGCGAATCCCTAAATAGATAGGGATTAAACCAAGCAATCCAACCATCCATTCTTCAGGCACGAAATTAACGACATAAGCAGCAACTAAACTCGCCCCTACAAGTAAGCCTGTGCCTAGATATTGCCCCGCATAAATATGCCATTTTTGTTTATTCTGTGATAGCTGTGCAAATAAAATAAATAAAATAATTAAATAATCGATACTGGTGGAAATATAAACACCAATAGCAGATATGATTGTCTGTCCCATAAAAACCTCCTGTATTGGTCAGTAATAAATCAGCAGATTTTAGGAGAGCACAGACACATTAATTTAGCTATCGCTAGTGGGTAATGTCGAACATAGGAAAGCATTTTACTCCTCCTCAAAACGTAGTTACAAAGTAATTTCTAACTGGAATTCGGTGACTACTTCCATGTAAAGTATAACATACTATACTTTACTTCGTAAAGTGTGGGCTCTCCGAGGGGGCTTGCAGACAGCTACTCGGCTTTTCAAGCCGAGTAGCTACGCACCCTTATGGTGTAATTAGCTGATACCATTTGAGGTTTTTGTAGTCTCCAAAATTGTGACCGATAAAACCTCAATAAAAAAGCCCTCTGAAAATCAGAGAGCTGATTTGAGCTCAGGCTAAAATCCTAGTGAAAAAGATGAAACTCCTTGTGTTCATCGAACACGGTGTCCTTTCCCTATTTTCATACGGATTTTTGACGCCCTTAGCATCATGATTCTTGCTGGATAAACCGTTTATAGACTAGGCGACGAGGCGAAGATTGTACTAATGGTACATCGAGCCGAAGCCAACGAAGTATAGAAACGGTTTAGACGCAAGATTAGCGACGAAGTCCTAGAGAGTTGATCAACTCACGGTAACGGTTAACGTCGTTTTTACGCAAGTATGCAAGCAAGTTACGACGGCGACCGATTTTTTTCATCAATCCACGGTAAGTAGCGTGGTCTTTTTTGTGTTGTTTGATGTGTTCGTTAAGGTGGTTGATTTCCCAAGTAAGGACAGCAACTTGAACCTCTACTGAACCTGTATCACCTTCGTGACGTGCATATTGTGCGATGATTTCATTTTTTTTCTCTTTTGAGATTGCCATGATGTTTCTCCTTTTTATTTGGCTTCATCCGAGTGACAGGTTGGCATGCCTGTAACCAAGAAGAAGTTATTTGTCTTTACGACAATCCCTATTCTACCAATAACTAACTTCTTTGTCAACAGATTTACTTTCTTGTTTTAAATATGCTATAATAATCATAGCAAGAAATCTAAGTTGTCTGTTTTTTAAAACGAGGTGATTATCATGCCTAGATTCTATTCCCATCTCCCCTACTATTTGGTTATCTTTTTCTTTTACTGGCCACTTTATGAGTTGTTATCACTAATCATTTCTGACCCCCTTTTGCTCAAGAGTCTCTACGTAAATAATATTCTCTTCTTTACACCTCTGGTAATCTTGATTGTATCGCTACTCTATAGCTACCGTTTCCGTTTCTCACTTTGGTGGTTAATTGGTAACGGACTGCTCTTTTGCTTTACTATCATAACCTTTGGTGAATTTATCTGGTTTTACTTTTTAGCCTATGAAACCTTGGCTCTGGTGGGCATGGCTTCCGGTATTGGTATCAAGCATATTCTACAAAAAATGAAAAACAAAAAACTTTCACAAAATCCTTGAAAAATCTCACAATCATGCTATAATAATCCATAGAGACAAGTCACTTAGTCCCTTTCTACTAGAGAGTGCGTGGTTGCTGGAAACGCATAGAAAGCCTAAACTGATACTACTCCTGATTTTTTATGAAAACATAAAACGGTGGCCACGTTAGAGCCAATCAGAGGTGTCCCTCTTTTTTGAGGAGCATAAATGAAGGTGGAACCACGTTGCGACGTCCTTTCGAGGATGTCGCTTTTTTGATTTCTTCATGAAGACATCAAAAGGAGTGACGATTCCAATGTTCAAAGACACCTCCCACCCATTTAGCTACTAAAAACTTTATAAGGAGAAAATCATGATTAAGATTACTTTCCCAGATGGCGCTGTTCGTGAATTCGAATCTGGCGTTACTACTTTTGAAATTGCCCAATCTATCAGCAATTCCCTAGCTAAAAAAGCCTTGGCTGGTAAATTCAACGGCAAACTCATCGACACTACTCGTGCTATCACTGAAGATGGAAGCATCGAAATTGTGACACCTGATCACGAAGATGCCCTTCCAATCTTGCGTCACTCAGCTGCTCACTTGTTCGCCCAAGCAGCTCGTCGTCTTTTCCCAGACATTCACTTGGGAGTTGGTCCAGCCATCGAAGATGGTTTCTACTACGATACTGACAACACAGCTGGTCAAATCTCTAACGAAGACCTTCCTCGTATCGAAGAAGAAATGCAAAAAATTGTCAAAGAAAACTTCCCATCAATTCGTGAAGAAGTGACTAAAGACGAGGCACGTGAAATCTTCAAAAACGACCCTTACAAGTTGGAATTGATTGAAGAACACTCAGAAGACGAAGGTGGTTTGACTATCTATCGTCAGGGTGAATATGTAGACCTTTGCCGTGGCCCTCACGTCCCATCAACAGGCCGTATCCAAATCTTCCACCTTCTCCATGTAGCTGGTGCTTACTGGCGTGGAAATAGCGACAACGCTATGATGCAACGTATCTATGGTACAGCTTGGTTCGACAAGAAAGACTTGAAAAACTACCTTCAAATGCGTGAAGAAGCCAAAGAACGTGACCACCGTAAACTTGGTAAAGAGCTTGACCTCTTCATGATTTCTCAAGAGGTTGGTCAAGGGCTTCCATTCTGGTTGCCAAATGGTGCGACTATCCGTCGTGAGTTGGAACGCTACATCGTTGACAAAGAGTTGGCTTCTGGCTACCAACACGTTTACACTCCACCACTTGCTTCTGTTGAGCTTTACAAGACTTCTGGTCACTGGGATCATTACCAAGAAGACATGTTCCCAACTATGGACATGGGTGACGGGGAAGAATTTGTCCTTCGTCCAATGAACTGCCCACACCACATCCAAGTCTTCAAACACCATGTTCACTCTTACCGTGAGTTGCCAATCCGTATCGCCGAAATCGGTATGATGCACCGCTACGAAAAATCTGGTGCCCTCACTGGTCTTCAACGTGTACGTGAAATGTCACTCAACGACGGTCACCTCTTTGTGACTCCAGAACAAATCCAAGAAGAATTCCAACGTGCCCTTCAGTTGATTATCGATGTTTATGAAGATTTCAACTTGACTGAATACCGCTTCCGCCTCTCTCTTCGTGACCCTCAAGATACTCACAAGTACTTTGATAACGATGAGATGTGGGAAAATGCTCAAACTATGCTTCGTGCAGCTCTTGATGAAATGGGCGTGGACTACTTTGAAGCCGAAGGTGAAGCAGCCTTCTACGGACCAAAATTGGATATTCAAGTTAAGACAGCTCTTGGAAAAGAAGAAACTCTTTCTACTATCCAGCTTGACTTCTTGCTTCCAGAACGCTTCGACCTTAAATACATCGGAGCTGATGGTGAAGAGCACCGTCCAGTTATGATCCACCGTGGAGTTATCTCAACTATGGAACGCTTCACAGCTATCTTGATTGAGAACTACAAGGGTGCCTTCCCAACATGGCTTGCACCACACCAAGTAACCCTCATCCCAGTATCTAACGAAAAACACGTAGACTACGCTTGGGAAGTGGCTAAGAAACTCCGTGACCGCGGTGTCCGTGCAGATGTAGATGAGCGCAATGAAAAAATGCAGTTCAAGATCCGTGCTTCACAAACAAGCAAAATTCCTTACCAATTAATTGTTGGTGATAAGGAAATGGAAGACGGAACAGTCAACGTTCGTCGCTACGGCCAAAAAGAAACACAAACTGTCTCAGTTGATGACTTTGTTCAAGCTATCCTTGCTGATATTGCCAACAAATCACGCGTTGAGAAATAAGATATAAAACCTGGGATAAAATCCTAGATACCTAAAAAGCGGCTCTTTGTCAACTGTAGTGGGTTGAAGAAAAGCTAAGCTCGAGAAAGGACAAATTTCGTCCTTTCTTTTTTGATATTTAGAGCGATGAAAATCCGTTTTTTGAAGTTTTCAAAGTTCCGAAAACCAAAGGCATTGCGCTTGATAAGTTTGATGAGATTATTGGTGGCTTCCAGTTTGGCGTTGGAATAGGGTAGTTGAAGGGCGTTGACAATCTTTTCTTTATCCTTGAGTAAGGTTTTAAAGACAGTCTGAAAAAGAGGATGAACCTGCTTAAGATTGTCCTCAATAAGTCCGAAAAATTTCTCTGGTTCCTTATTCTGGAAGTGAAAAAGCAAGAGCTGATAGAGCTGATAGTGGTGTTTCAAGTCTTCTGAATAGCTCAAAAGCTTGTCAAGAATCTCTTTATTCGTTAAGTGCATATGAAAAGTAGGGCGATAAAAACGTTTATCACTCAATTTACGACTATCCTGCTGGATGAGCTTCCAGTAGCGCTTGACGGCCTTGTATTCATGGGATTTTCGATGAAACTGATTCATGATTTGGACACGGACACGACTCATAGCACGGCTAAGATGTTGCACAATATGGAAACGATCTAGAACGATTTTAGCGTTTGGAAAAAGTTGTCTAGCCAAGTCATAGTAGGGGCTAAACATATCCATAGTAATGATTTTCACTCGACATCGGACTGCCCTATCATATTTAAGAAAGTGATTTCGGATAATAGCTTGTGTTCGTCCCTCAAGAACAGTGATAATATTGAGCTTTTCAAAATCTTGTGCAATGAAGCTCATCTTTCCCTTAGTAAAAGCGTACTCATCCCAAGACATAATCTCAGGAAGACAAGAAAAATCATGCTTAAAACGGAAGTCATTGAGCTTGCGAATGACAGTTGAAGTTGAAATGGACAGCTGATGGGCAATATCCGTCATAGAATTTTTTTCAATCAGCTTCTGAGCAATTTTTTGGTTGATAATACGAGTGATTTGGTGATTTTTCTTGACGATAGAGGTTTCGGCGACCATCATTTTTGAACAGTGATAGCACTTAAAACGGCGTTTTTTAAGGAGAATTCTAGTAGGCATACCAGTTGTTTCGAGGTAAGGAATCTTAGACGGTTTTTGAAAGTCATATTTCTTCATTTGACTTCCACAATCAGGACAAGATGGGGCGTCGTAGTCCAGTTTAGCGATGATTTCCTTGTGTGTATCCTTATTGATGATGTCTAGAATCTGGATATTAGGGTCTTTAATATCGAGTGGTTTTGTGATAAAATGTAATTGTTCCATATGATTCTTTCTAATGAGTTGTTTAGTCGCTTTTCATTATAGGTCATATGGGACTTTTTTTCTACAACAAAATAGGCTCCATAAGATCCATAGGGGATTTACCCACTACAAATATTATAGAGCCATGAATTCGTCTAGGTCTTTCATTGATAGCCTTTGTATAGTCCTCTAAAAGATTCTGATTTAGTTCTTTTAACGAACACCCCTTCGGAATGAACTATCTTAGTAATCCATTGAAATTCTCATTTGTACCTCGTTCATAAGATGAATAGGCATGTGCAAAATAAACATCTAATCCCTCTTTCTTACTCAATGATGAAAATTCGTTTCCATTATCTGCAGTTATGGACTTAATGGGATAAAGTTTCATACACTCTAAGACTGCTTGATTGACATACTCTGCTTTCTTTTCCACGAGTTTCTTTGTGACAGCATAGCGTGTTTGTCGTTCTACCAAGGTCAGAATAGAAGGCTCTCCTTTTGTCTTTCCATCCAGAACAGAATCGATTTCCCAATCTCCAAAACGGGAACGATTATTGATTTCTTCTGGTCTTTCTTCAATTGACTTTCCTAGATGTTTCTTGGTAGAGGGGCGCTTGGTAAATTTCTTATGGATCCGCAC
>SKEE01002571.1_pt1 | contig 12151 bp, 8 predicted proteins | sample 4826661 | NCBI WGS metagenome assembly SKEE01 (sample SAMN11008817, study PRJNA524170) | human gut metagenome | biome: Human fecal sample; material: Feces; isolation source: fecal sample from pouch patient p20 | host: Homo sapiens | place: Israel: Tel-Aviv | collected 2016-11-14
GTTATAAACTACTAACAAAAGTGTAGACAAGAAAAAAAACAGGTGATATAATACCTAACTGTAAGTTAGCACTGTCTAATTTTGCAAAAAAGATTAATCAAAACTAATTTATATATATGGATAAAAACTATATAATTTATCCAAAAGACAGTTATACGCAGATTACAGGACTGGATCGAGAGCATCTGACGTAGCAATATATGTTCGCATAGCGTGAGTCTGATGCAGCAATTTACAGAATTGTTAAAAATACAAGGGAGAAAAGAGATGAAAAATCAGAATTTTTATATGAGAGTGATCTCCTTACTGTTGGTAATCCTGGCTGTACTTTTTTATAACAGCAGCATGAAAGCCCAGGCAAATGAAAAAGAGATCGCGGCTCTGACAGATAAGGTAGATACACTTCAGGAGCAGCAGAATGAACTTCTCAGTGCGCTGGAGACGAGTTATGTAAATCGTATGCAGAATCAGGCAGCATCTGCAGGATCAGGCAGCAGTGATGCAGATACAGCAGGCGATGACAAAACAACAGACACTTCAGACGGCAATGTATCCGATGCAGACGCAGAGGACACAGCAACCGCAGATTCCGATAATGTATATAAAGATGGAACCTATACAGGAGAAGCCGAGGGATACGGCGGGACCATTCAGGTGGAAGTGACACTTGTCGGTGATGAGATCACATCCATCAACGTAGTCAGCGCCCCAGGCGAGGACAGTGCATATCTTTCACAGGCAGAGAGCGTAATCGATTCCGTCCTGAGTGCTCAGAGTACAGATGTGGATACCGTATCCGGAGCAACGTTCAGCTCCACAGGAATCCTGAACGCAGTGGATGCGGCACTTGGAAAGGCGGAAAACTCATGAAAAAAAGACAGCGGGAGGTAAGGCTGATGCGTGCGGGAATACAGCTGGCATTTTTTATTGCCGCCCCGTCTCTGTTTTCTACAGCCTTTGCAGGTATCAAATCGATCTTTCTTGCCATTGCGGCCGGTCAGCCGGTGGAGTGGAATTCCTTTCTGACTGTAACGGCAGTGCTTCTGATCTTTACCTGCTTTTTCGGAAGACATTTCTGCGGATATGCGTGTGCATTCGGATCTTTCGGAGATGCCGTATATGAAGGCTTTTCCTGGATCCGGATGAAATGCTTTCACAAAAAAAAGAAACCGGCTCTTTCCGAAAAAATGGTTCACGGGCTTCAGAAAGTCAAATATATCGTACTGGCACTGATCCTGCTTTCCTGCCTTACAGGTGTATACGGAAAGCTTACGGGAACCAGCCCGTGGGATGTTTTTTCCATGCTCACGGCAGGACGGCTCCCGAACAGCAAATATCTGGTGGGAATTGTGTTCCTGGTGCTGATCATTGTGGGAATGTGTACACAGGAAAGGTTTTTCTGCCAGTTTCTCTGTCCCATGGGAGCGGTTTTTGCATTAATGCCAATCCTTCCGGGTGCACTGTTTCGGAGAACCAGTGAGAAATGTCCGCCGAAATGTGGTCTCTGTAAAAAAAGATGTCCGGCTCATCTGGATATCGACGGCGACACAGGCAGATCCAGCGAATGTCTTTGCTGCCACGCATGTGCCGCAGCATGCCCGAGAAAAAATATTCACATTGGAACAATTGAGGAAAAATGATCTATGAGATATCAGGCTCTGAAAAAGAAAACTTTTCTGGCAGCAGCTACATTTACAGGAATTGCGGTGTTGTTTCCTGTGCTGTGCATGGCTGCTTCGGAAAATGATGTACAGACATATACCGATACAGATTTTGCAATGGATACTGTGGTATCAGAAACACTCTATACCACAGGTGACGATATAAACAGTAAGCTGACAGCTGTGCTGACAGATGTGGAGACGAACCTTCTTTCCTGGACCAATGAGAAGTCCCAGATCTATAAGGTGAATGCAGACAGCGGAAAAGATACGGAGATTTCCGACGAGCTTTCCGGATATTTGAAACGTCTTCTGAAGATCGCAGAGGATTCTGACGGAGCCTTTGACCCAACCATCGGGAAGCTGATCCGCCTGTGGGATATTGGAGGGGAAAACCAGAAAATTCCGGAAGAAGCAGAAATTAAGAATGTTCTGAAGGATTCCGGATATCAGAAGATTTTTCTTGACGGAAATACGGTCCACATGGAGGAGGGCTGTTCTCTGGATCTTGGAGCAGCGGGAAAGGGTATTGGCTGTGACCGGATCCTTAAAGAACTGGAAACAAAGAAGGATGTAACAGCAGCACTTATGAATCTGGGAGGAAGCAGTGTCATGACCTACGGAAGCAAGCCGGATGGTTCTTCCTGGAATGTGGCAGTGACAGATCCCAGAGCTGAAAATGAGGATGACTATCTTGGTGTGGTTGCCTTAAATGGTACAGAATTTCTTTCCACATCCGGAGATTATGAGAAATATTTTATCGAAAATGGTGTAAGGTATCACCACATTATGGACCCGTCTACCGGCTATCCGGCAGAAAGCGGAGTGACCGGGGTAACGGTAGTCTGTGACTCAGGTCTGGAGGCAGATGCGCTTTCCACAGCATGTTTTGTGCTGGGGGTGGAAAAAGGGACACAGCTGTTGAAAGCTTACGGTGCAGACGGACTTTTTGTGGATGAAGACCATCATGTATATCTCACTGAGGGGATGAAGGAGCGGTTCAGCCTGATTGCAGATTCCTACAGTGTGGAGGATATTGCAGAGTGAAGCTGATCTCCCGGCGATCCGGTTTATGACTGTTTGGCAGAGGGGAATGCTCATATCCGCAGTACTTGCGATAGTAAACCTGGAAAGGGTTCTATAAATATATCATATTTTTAGGAGGAATAAGCAATGCAGAAGTGGAATCTATTGAAAAAAACAGCTCCATGCATTTTAAGTCTTGCAGTGGCAGCAACAACCTTTCCGACCGCTGTAATGGCATCTGATCTTGATGCAGCCGTGGTTTCCGAGGCAGAGGCAGGAGATACGGAGGATTTTAGCACAGAGGAAACGGCAGAGGATACTGAAGCTGTAGCAGAAGAAGCTATAGAGGATGCTGCAGACATAACAGAAGAAGCAGCAGAGGATGCAGCAGTGCCAGAAGCTGCTGCAGACGAGACAGAGGATATCCAGCAGGAAGATACAGCAGAGGAAGCAGACCCGTTCTCTACAGGGGAAGAGGATTTCACAGAAGGCGATGAAGTGGCGGAAGCATTTTCCGATTCTGACCAGCTGACAGGCGAGTATCAGTACGTATATGCAGGACTTACCTGGGGTGAGTACTGGGCAGCAGAAGGCGTATATGCAGCTGGAGATACAAGCTCTTCAGAAGAGAAGGATTCACATAGTGAGTTTGATACAGGAGCTTTTGATACAGTAACAAGAGCGACTGCAAATCATGGACTCCACAGAGGAAGCTATCAGACAGAAGCTACGATCATTGCTGAAGACGGAACCAGATTCGACGTATCCTACTGGGAGGATAAAGGAAGCACACTTTATCTTACAGACGGTTCCAAGGTAAAATGGAACAGAGGCAGTATAACAACAGAAGATGGAAAAACCTATACGATGGATCATTATGAGATATATGGTCTGAAATATGTCCCGGTAGCAGTTAAGACCGCAGATTTTGCAGATTTTTGCAAAAAGTATAATGTTGTACAGGATGGAGCTGTGCTCTCCGGAGGATACAGTGAAAACAATCTCCAGTATTATAAAGGCCTTGTGGCAGACGTAAATGCACAGACAAATGGTCTGAAATATGCGGAGAAAAATGGTGACGGCTTTACATTTACAGCAAGAAAATCAGACGGAACAGCTTCCGGTATCAAGGATCAGGCGTTAAAAACAGCAACAGAGATCAAGCCGAGTGTAAAAGCAGCAAGCGGAAGCTACGGCGAATTTCTCCGTGTGGATCTCAATGGAAATTATGGCGATCTTGGTGCAAATATGCAGGCTGTACGCTGGGATTATTATGGAGATGATTCCACATATACAAAATGCCTCGCTTCTTATGGAACCAAGTTTGCCGCAGATAACTGGATGCATAAAGCAATGGGAATCCAGCTTGGACTTACAAAATCTGCACGCTGCAAGCTTCCGGGAGGAACAGACGGAACAGGATACTGGAAACTGACAGTGTATGCTCTTGGATATAATGACTATACCTACAGCTTCCAGGCAACTGCAGAGAATATCGTAAATCCTACAATGGAGCCGACTGATTTTACAAGTCTTAAAACAGAAGTGGAAGCTGCAAAGGCTCTGGCAGAGGCAGATTACACAATTGCAACCTGGAAGTCCTTTGCCGGTGAGCTTCAGGAAGCAGAAGACATTCTTGCAAAAACAGATGCAAGTCAGGCTGAGGTAAATGAAGCACTTGAACATCTTCAGGGAGCAGAGAAAGAGCTTCAGAAGGTAACAGTTACACTTGATAAGACAGCAGCAGCTGTATATACAGGAAAAACAACGACTCTTAAGGCAACAACAAATGACAGCGATGCAGCAGTAACATTTAAGTCCGGCAACACAAAGGTTGCAACGGTAAGCAGCAAGGGTGTTGTTAAAGGCGTAAAAGCCGGAACAGCAGTTATCACAGCAAAGGTAGGAAATACCACAGCAACCTGCAAGGTAACAGTAAAAGCTTCTACAATTAAATTTGCAAAGGCTTCCGTAACGATCTACAAAGGAAAAACAGCAACTGTAAAAGCAACTGCAACACCATCTGCAACTGTAAAATACACAAGCAGCAACACAAAGGTTGCAACCGTAAACAGTAAAACAGGTGTTGTAAAAGGAATCAAAGCAGGAACCGTTACGATTACAGCAAAGGCAGGAGCCCTGAAGACAACCTGCAAAGTAGTTGTCAAGAATCCTGCATTCAGTCTTGTAAAATCTTCTGCAACGATCAAAAAAGGTAAAACAACAACCATCAGATCCAAAGCAACACCTGCAGGCAAGGTTACATATACAAGCAGCAATAAAAAAGTTGCAGCTGTAAACAGCAAGGGTGTTGTAAAGGGAATCAAAAAAGGTAAAGCAACGATCACAGTGAAATGCAACGGAATTACAAAGAAATTTGTGGTAACAGTTAAATAATTTCACTGTTGAACCGAATGTGATCACAGATATCCAGAAGCCTCTGCCGCAGACATAGAGCAATGTCTGCGGCAGAGGTCTGCTGATTTCTGAAGAGCAATGTCTGACAGAGGCCGCAAGAAAAGAGGAGAGAGTAAGGAAGCATGGAAAAAGATCTGAAAGATAAAAAGCAGGAGGAAAAAAATACTCCGAAGATACCCTGGACCAAGCTGGTTCCTGCAGCTGCTGTGATTGCGGCGCTTGTGTTTTCAGGCATAAAGGCGAAGGGCTCTGATGGAGAGACAGAAGCAGTCGGGCAAGCAGAGACGACCGTAATGTCTGCTTCAGAGCTGGAAAAATATCTCGGGTATGAAAAAGAAAATACTGTTTCTGACAGCACAACTGCCACAGCTGAGAAAAACAGTACAACAAAAAAGAAAAGCTCATCGAAAAAAAGTGCAAAAAAAACAGCAGCGAAAAAAAGCTCAGGTACAAGAACGGTTTCCGAATCTGCAAAAAGCAATGCCAGCGCCGCAGGACAGGGAACCACGCAGACACCGGTAGCAAGCGTTCCGGCAGATGGATATAAGGACGGTACGTATGAAGGAAGCGGAACCGGATTTGGCGGGACAATTCGCGTGAGAGTAACAATCAGCGGTGGAAAGATTGCGGCCATAGATATTCTGGAGGCATCTGGAGAAACTGCGTCGTATTTTGCGTCAGCTCAGGGTGTGATCAGCAGGATGATCGCCGGAAATACACCGAATGTAGATGCAGTAAGTGGAGCAACCTATTCCTCCAACGGAATCATCCAGGCAGTTCAGAATGCCCTCTCCCAGGCAGCGGCAGATGGAAACAGCCAGCAGGTCACCCCTACACCTGCGGCAACTGCTTTACCAACTCCGACATCAGCTCCGTCACCTACAAAAAAACCATCCAAAAAACCATCTCCTACAAAGGAACCGGAAGATCCGGACAGTCCCAAAAAATATCTGGATGGTAAATATACAGCTTCGGCAAAGGGCTTCAATGGAGACGTGAAAGTAATTGTGACCATCAAGGATGGAGTGATCAAAGCTCTGAAACAGGAAAATACGGACACAAAGCAGTTTTTTGAAAAAGCATGGAGCGTGCTGGAGGAACAGATCATTGGTACGGATTCTGTAGATGATATTGATGCAGTCAGCGGAGCAACCTATTCCTCCAACGGAATCCTCAACGCTGTAAAAAAAGCTCTTAAAGAAGCGATCAATCCGGAGTATGGAAAGAAACCGACACCAACTCCGACAAAGAAACCGACACCAAAGCCAACAGCCACACCGAAACCTACGGCAACGCCGAAACCAACGGCCACACCGAAGCCAACAGAGACGCCGGCAGCAACCCCGACGCCGGAGCCGGAGAATCCGAATATGACGCCGGTTCCTGAAAAACCCAATGTAACTCCAACACCAGGGACAGATGAGCCGGATGCAACACCGGAGCCAACGGAAGCACCGGAACCGGTGGGAATGTACAGAGATGGAACGTATACAGGCTCGGCTTTTGGATATGGAGGAAAAACATATCTGACAATTACGATCTCAGGAGGCCAGATCGCATCCATTGAGCAGACAAATCAGGATACACCGGAATTTTTTGATCCTGCATGGAGCACGATCTATTCTCAGATCATGGCAAACCAGTCGGCGGATGGGATCGATACTGTCAGCGGAGCCACATATTCTTCCGAAGGGATCCTGGACGCTGCACAAAAAGCCCTTGCCCAGGCAAAGAATTAACCGGGTGAACGTTGGAGCAGCTATAAACATCTGAATCTAAGCCAATAATAAGAGGTGAAAGAAACCTCTGGACTTCTTGATTTTTTTTGAAGTTCAGAGGTTTTTTGCTAGGTTTCTGAAATTGCTTCTATAAATCGATAAAAAAATAACAGGAATGTATACAGAATAATATGAAAAATATCAGAAAATATAAGCGGTTTAAATAATTTGAAATGCAAATTAGCGGGGATTAACCTGAGAAATACAATAAAATTTTTATTGCACAGGGCAATGTTTTATGTTATGTTTGAATGTGTGTAATTAAAGTTGTTATTAAAATGACAAACAATGCTGAAAGGAGAACAAATATGAGCAGTAAAATTACGATCATCGGAGCAGGAAGTGTAGGAGCAACTATCGCTTATACCTTATCACAGAGGAGTATTGCATCAGAGATCGTTCTGATCGATATTAACAAAGATAAGGCTGAAGGTGAGGTTATGGATATTGAGCAGGGAACCAGTTTCCGTGAGCCGATCTCCATCGTGGCAGGAGATTACCCGGATGCTGCAGATTCTGACATTGTGATCATCACTTCCGGTATTGCCAGAAAACCGGGACAGACTCGCATCGAGCTGACACAGACCAACGTCAACATTATGAAGAGTATTACTCCGGAGATCGTAAAGGTGGCTCCCAAAGCGCTTTATATTATCGTAAGTAATCCATGTGATGTTATGACTTATGCATTTGCAAAGCTTTCCGGACTGCCGGAAAATCAGATCCTTGGTTCCGGAACCGCCCTGGATACGGCCCGTCTCCGCTGCAGACTTTCTCAGCACTACGGTGTATCTGAGAAAAACATCCACGCCTATGTATTCGGAGAGCATGGAGATACTTCCTTTGTACCGTGGTCCAGAGCCTTTGTTGCAGGTGCGACCCTTGATGAGTTTGACAAGATCGTTCATGAGGATCAGAAAGATCTGCAGCCACTTGACAGAGAAGAGGTTCTGGAGTATGTTCATACTTCAGGATCAACTGTGATCGCCAAGAAGGGTGCTACATTTTATGCGGTAGCCGTATCTGTTTGCAGACTTTGCTCGCTTCTTCTTGCAGCATCTGATACAATAGTCAGTGTATCAACCATGCTTCACGGAGAGTACGGTGTTGAAGACGTATGTCTTAGTACCATGGCTTCTATCGGACCGGAAGGTGTAAAACGTATCGTTCGTGTTCCGCTGACCGAGGAGGAGACAGAGAAGCTTCATGCAAGCGCCAATGCTCTGAAGGACGTGATCGCACAGATTGATCTTTGATAAATGTCAGAAGCTGTGTAAAGAGGGGAATGCAGCCTCAGGCAAATTTGAAACAACGGGAGAAAGATAAAAATGGATATTATTCAGGTAATTACCAGAGAATTGAACGTTGAGAAATGGCAGGTCGAGGCAGCAGTCAAACTGATCGACGAAGGCTGCACCATTCCTTTTATTTCCAGATACCGTAAAGAAGCAACCGGTACTCTCAATGACGAACAGCTTCGTAACCTTAACGAGAGACTTACCTATTTAAGAAATCTTGAGGACAAAAAAGCCCAGGTTCTCGGAAGCATTGAGGAGCAGGGCAAGCTGACTCCGGAACTGAAGAAACAGATCGAGGCAGCTCAGACACTTGTTGTGGTAGAAGACCTTTACCGCCCATACCGCCCGAAACGCCGTACACGTGCCATCATCGCCAGGGAAAAAGGTCTGGGACCGCTGGCTGATATCATTCTTCTTCAGATGACGAAGAAACCTCTTGAAGAAGAGGCAAAAGCATTTCTTTCCGAAGAAAAAGAAGTCAAAACTGTGGAAGAAGCCATCAGCGGCGCCAGAGATATCCTTGCAGAGCATATTTCCGATGAGGCGGACTATCGTATCAACATCCGTAAGAGAACTATGGATAAAGGAACGATCTGCTCTACTGCGAGAGATGAGAAAGAGCAGTCCGTATACGAGATGTATTACGATTTCGAGGAGCCGGTGAAGAAGCTTGCAGGTCATCGTGTCCTTGCCCTGAACCGTGGCGAGAAAGAGAAATTCCTTACTGTGAAGATTCTTGCACCGGAGGAAGAGATTATCCGTTATTTGGAGAAACAGGTGATCGTCCGTGACAATCCTAATACCACACCGGTATTGAAGGAAGCCATTGAGGACAGTTACAAACGTCTCATCGGACCGGCCATTGAGCGTGAGATCCGAAGCGCTCTTACAGAGGCAGCAGAAGACGGTGCCATCCATGTCTTTGGCAAAAATCTGGAGCAGCTTCTCATGCAGCCTCCAATCGCAGGACAGGTCGTTCTTGGATGGGATCCGGCCTTCCGTACAGGATGTAAGCTGGCAGTGGTAGATCCGACCGGAAAAATTCTGGATACCACCGTGATTTATCCAACAGCGCCAACCAACGAGACCAAGATCCGTGCAGCCAAGGAAACCCTGAAAAAACTCATCAGTAAATATCACGTAACCCTGATTTCCGTAGGAAACGGAACTGCATCCAGAGAGTCCGAGCAGATTATCGTGGAACTTCTCAAGGAGATCCCGGAAAAAGTTCAGTACGTGATCACCAACGAGGCAGGTGCTTCCGTATATTCTGCAAGCAAGCTTGCAACAGAAGAGTTCCCGAATTTCGATGTGGGACAGAGAAGTGCCGCATCCATCGCAAGACGAGTTCAGGATCCGCTGGCAGAGCTTGTAAAGATCGACCCGAAATCCATCGGTGTGGGCCAGTATCAGCATGACATGAACCAGAAGAAACTGGGGGAAGCGCTGAACGGTGTTGTGGAAGACTGTGTAAACAAGGTCGGTGTGGATTTGAATACGGCATCCGCATCCCTTCTGGAATACATTTCCGGAATCAGCAAGGCCATCGCAAAAAATATCGTCGCTTACCGTGAGGAAAACGGCCGTTTCCAGACAAGAAGAGAACTTCTAAAAGTTGCCAAGCTTGGTCCGAAAGCCTTTGAGCAGTGTGCAGGTTTCACACGGATCACAGGGGGCAAAAATCCTCTGGATGCAACCAGTGTTCATCCGGAGAGCTACGACGCAGCAAAAAAACTCCTGGAAAAACTCGGTTACACACCGGAAGATGTGGCAGAGCGTAAACTTACCGGCATTTCCAGACAGATCCGCGATTACGGAAAACTGGCGAAAGAGCTGGAAATCGGAGAGCCGACTCTTCGTGATATCGTAAAAGAGCTGGAAAAACCGGCCAGAGATCCGCGAGATGAGATGCCGAAACCGATCCTCCGTACCGATGTCCTGGATATGAAAGATCTGAAGGAGGGCATGGTACTGAAAGGAACTGTCCGCAATGTTATTGACTTTGGTGCTTTTGTAGATATCGGAGTTCATCAGGACGGACTGGTTCACATCTCCGAGATGAGTGAGAAGTTCATCAAACATCCGCTGGAAGCAGTCAGCGTGGGAGATATCGTGGATGTCCGTGTTCTTGGTGTGGATATGAAGAAAAAACGTATCAGCCTTTCCATGAAGGGAATCAGTAAATAAAGAGAAAAACTGAGTAAAGAGAAGCAGACAGGTATATTCTGCAGCATTCTGCGGGAGATTACCGGACAGAGATGCAATAGAGCTATAACAGAAATACAGCAGTGGTTTATACCCGATACTTTATAAAACCGGAGAAATCAGGTTTACAGGGAAAAACCGCTGCTGTATTATTATATTACCAGATGCGGATTATAGGAAATGCTTATATCAGAAATAAGGGCTTAAGCTCATAGATCGATCCGCACATGTATATCGAATGATCGATCAGACAGGAGGGACTATATTTGGATAGTACTGTACAGACCGTGCAGGAGGTCGGAAATCAGGTAAGCCAGTACAGGCAGATGTTTGAAAATTATCTGCCGGACATCACGAAATTCGGAATCAAGGTTGTTCTGGCTATTGTTGCTTTCTGGGTAGGAAGCACGGTAATTAAATGGATCGTAAAGTTTGTGAGGAAATCACTGACAAAATCCAGGCTGGATACAGGAGTGGCGCAGTTCATGTCATCTCTGGTCAAGATCATACTTTACATACTCCTGATCTTTAACATATCCACAAGCTTTGGAGTAAAGGAATCATCCCTGGCAGCACTTCTCGGAACTGCCGGTGTTACTATGGGTCTTGCTCTCCAGGGCGGACTTGCCAACCTGGCAGGAGGTATGATGCTTCTTCTGTTCAAGCCTTTCCAGGTAGGGGATTACATCATCGTTAACGGACAGGACGGAAGCGAGGGAACGGTAGCCAAGGTCGAGATCTGTTATACAACGCTGTTGTCCATCGATAACAAGCACATCGTGATCCCCAACGGTACTCTTTCCAATGCGACCATCACCAACGTAACAGCAAGGGATCAGCGAAGGCTGGAGATCAAAGTAGGGATCTCCTACAATGCAGATATCCAGAAAGCCAAGGATATCCTGGAAGATATCCTCACCGAAGATCCGGATACAAGAGAAGACGAAGAGATGGTGGTATTTGTAGACGAGCTGGCAGAAAGCTCCGTGATCATGGGCTTTCGTGTCTGGGTAGATACCGACCGCTACTGGGCAACCAGATGGAGACTGAACCAGCGGATCAAGGAAGATTTTGATTATTATGGAATTGAGATTCCTTATAATCAGCTGGATGTGCATCTGCATAAATAAATACAGAAAAACACTGATCTGAGATAAGATTGTAAATATGGCCAGATAAAATTATAAAGACCTGGAAGAAATAGGGTAACTAATTTTCTTTCAGGTCTTTTTGTTTGGTATAAAATGAGTGTTTATAAATTGTATTCTTTAAGCAACCTATTTAACAGATTTCTGTCAGTGGCAAGTTTGGGGATTTCATCGGAGCGGCCATCAAGGGCAAGGCGTTGAATAAGATTAAGGATGCGAGTCTCACCAGCCTCATATTCCGCCTTTCGTATTTTCCGTTCTTCCTCTTCTTTGTTGTATTCAAATATACTCATAGCAATAACCTCCGAACGATTTTTGCGAAGAAATTCTTCCAGGATTCCTTCTTTTACACAGTCATTTACAGCATGAGTTACGGTTTTTGTTTTTTGCCATTAGCACTACCTCCTTAGAATGCAGGAGCGTAAGAACAAATAGTGCTGAAAAAACTTCTTCCCAGAACTCCTGCTTATTAATAGAAATGGATTTAAAAGCATGGATTTCTGAAATGAAATAAGAAAAATAAGATGGCAAAATGCCTTGAAATTAAGAGAAATATGCTTTGGATTTATAATAGCATCTGTTGTGGGATTTTTCAATATTTATCAGATATTTTCATC
>SKEE01002582.1_pt1 | contig 12103 bp, 7 predicted proteins | sample 4826661 | NCBI WGS metagenome assembly SKEE01 (sample SAMN11008817, study PRJNA524170) | human gut metagenome | biome: Human fecal sample; material: Feces; isolation source: fecal sample from pouch patient p20 | host: Homo sapiens | place: Israel: Tel-Aviv | collected 2016-11-14
TGATCGATGAGATCGAAGTAGAGTTCGGCAGAGGACTGAACATATTAACTGGAGAGACCGGTGCCGGGAAGTCGATCATTCTTGGCTCGGTCAATCTTGCTCTTGGCGGGAGATACACGAAAGATATCCTCCGACAGGGAACGAGATACGGACTGGTAGAACTGACATTTTCGGTAGAAAGTGAACGACAGATCCGCAGATTAAAAGAACTGGATGTTTACCCGGAGGACGGGTTTGTTACGCTTCAGAGAAGGCTGATGGAAGGAAGAAGTGTCAGCAAGATCAATGGAGAGACGGTGCAGATGGCGACGCTTAAAGCAGTATCCGCCATCCTGATCGATATTCACGGACAGCACGAACATCAGTCGTTGCTTTATAAAAAGAATCATCTGGCAATAGTGGATGCATTTGCCGGAGAAGAAACGAAAAAGCAGAAAGAAAAAGTGGCGGAAACATGGCAGCAGTATAAAGGAAAAATAAGAGAACTGTCGGAAGCAGGAACAAATGGATCCGAGAGGGCAAAGGAACTGGCTTTTCTTAAGTTTGAAGTGGATGAGATCGTCCGGGCAGAATTAAAAGAGCACGAAGATGAAGAACTGGAATCATGTTACCGGCGCATGTGTAACGGAAAGAAGATTGCCCAAAGTGTTGCGGAATGCTACCAGTATACGGGCGAAGATGGGGAAAGTGCGAGCGAAAAGCTTGGAAGGGCACTCCGAACACTGTCGGAAGCTGTGGATGCCGATGAGCAGCTGTCACAGTTATATACCCAGCTGGCGGATGTAGACAATCTGCTGAATGATTTTAATCATGAACTGGCAGAATATCAGAAAAACTGTGAATTCTCGGATGAAGAATTCTATGAGACAGAAAAGCGGCTGAACGAGATCAATCATCTGAAGACAAAGTATGGAAATTCTTATGAAGAGATCATGGCATACTGTAAGAAGCAGGAAGAACGAATCGGGATTCTGGAAAATTATGATAGCTATATGCAGGAACTGGAGAAATCCTGTGAGCAGTTGTCGCAGAAGTATCTGGAATTGGCAGGAAAGCTTTCGGCACTGCGGCAGAAGAAGGCTAAAATGCTTGAAAAAAAGATTCAGAAAGGTCTTGAAGATCTGAATTTTGAACAGGTACAGTTTGAGATACATTTTGCGGAAAAGAAAGAATATGCCAAAGATGGCATCGATGATGTGGAATTCAGGATCTCGCTTAACCAGGGACAGCCGGTGAAGCCGCTGACAGAAGTGGCATCCGGCGGGGAACTTTCCAGAATTATGCTGGCGATCAAAGCGGTAATGGCAGACAAAGATGAGATCGAGACGTTGATCTTTGATGAGATCGATGTCGGGATCAGTGGACGTACTGCTCAGAAGGTTTCGGAAAAAATGGCACTGATCGGAAAAGAACACCAGGTGATCTGTATTACGCATCTGGCGCAGATCGCAGCTATGGCAGACCGGCATTTTTTGATTGAAAAAAAGACAGAAGATGCCGTGACACGAACGCAGATCTATCCATTGAATGAAGAAAATTCCGTGGAAGAACTTGCAAGGATCCTTGGCGGAGCCAGGATCACAGATACGGTGATGCAAAGTGCCAGAGAGATGAAAAATATGGCATCACAGATGAAATAAAAAACGTAAAGATCCAGAGTATTTTTTCTGAAATACCATATACTAAGACAGACATTTGTAACAGAGTGTCTGTTTTTTTATTGCTGTGCAGACAAAAGACAGGATGGAGTGTGGAATATGAGAAAATACTGGTATCGTAGATTCCTGCTTGTGCTGCTTGTGTTATCTGTCCTTGGTTATGCAGGATATGAAATTACAAAGCGGCAGGAACAGGGGAGAAAAAAAGAAGTAAGTGCAGATACGGTTTCTTCGGACACTGTGATCCCGGGAGGAATGCCGGTTGGGATCTATCTGGAGACGGAAGGGGTCATGGTCTTAGGTACAGAGAAGATTACCGGAGCGGATGGGAAAATGACAGAACCGGCCAGGCATCTTGTGAAAGCCGGGGATTATATAGTGGAATGTAACGGAAAGAAGATTGCCGATAAAAAGAGGCTGCAGGACACATTAAAAAAGCTGGATGCGGAAGAAGTGGTCCTAAAGCTCAGGAGAGATTCCGGATATCTGGATGTGAAGATAAAACCGGTGCGGAATAAAAAGAATCAGTACATGCTGGGAATATGGGTAAGGGACAATGCACAGGGGCTTGGAACTGTGACATTTCTGAACACGGACAGTCGTTTTGGAGCATTGGGGCATGGAATCCATGACACAGATACGAACACTCTGATGGAGATTAAAGACGGAAGGGTCTACGAGACCAGCATTCGCAGTATCCAGAAAGGAGCAGGAGGGGAACCGGGCGGGATAGAAGGAATCATCGTCTATAACCGGTATAATGTTCTGGGAACTATTGATAAAAACACAGATTGTGGGATATTCGGAACCCTTGAACGTACAGACAACCTGTTCCGGAATACAGAGCCGGTCGGCATTATGGCAACGGATGAGATCAAAAAAGGAGATGCGGTTATACGATGCTGTGTAGAAGGAAAAGTAAAAGAATACAAAATTCGTATAACAAAAACCGACAAACATACAAAAGAAGAAAATAAAGGTCTGGAGATCAAGGTGACAGATCCGGAACTTCTTGAGATTACAGGCGGAATCATACAGGGAATGTCTGGGGCACCAATCCTTCAGAACGGGAAAATCGCTGGTGCAGTCACCCATGTATTCGTCAATGATCCTGCAAGGGGTTATGGGATTTTTATCGAAAATATGCTGAAACATGTAGAATAATTAGAATATTGTCGATGCAGGTCAGGTTTTTACGACAGCATTTTCTTGTTCGGAAATTGCAGGAATTATATAATAAAACTCGACATGATTATTAAGGGACAAGGAGGCATAACGTAAAATGAGAGAAGTTAATGTAGCAATCGCTGACGACAATGAGAGAATTTTGGATATGCTGGGGGAAATCATAGAGCAGGATCATGATCTGAATCTGATAGGCAAAGCCAATAATGGAGAAGATATGTATCATCTGATCAAAGAAAAAGAACCGGATGTAGTACTACTGGATCTGATCATGCCTAAGCTCGATGGTTTAAGTGTGATGGAAAAAATAAATGCAGATGACCAGATCACCAAGCGTCCGGAATTTATCATAGTAACGGCTGTTGGACAGGAACGGATCACAGAAGATGCTTTCCGAAAAGGAGCAAGTTATTATGTGATGAAACCATTTCACAATGATATGATCTTAAGCAGGATCAAAGATGCGGGAAACGGGGAGAGAAAGAACAGTTCGGAATCCGAAAGCCGGAATGCAGTTTCCAAAAAGCAAGAATATAATCTAGAGACCCGTGTGACGGATATGATCCATGAAATCGGAATACCGGCACACATAAAAGGATATCATTATCTGCGGGATGCGATCATTATGGCAGTGGATGATATGGATGTGTTGAATGCGATTACGAAGGTTTTGTATCCTACAATTGCCAAGATGCATCAGACAACGGCAAGCAGAGTGGAAAGAGCAATTCGTCACGCAATCGAAGTTGCATGGAGCCGTGGAAAGCTTGATACGCTGGATGAGTTATTTGGATATACAGTAAGTAATGGAAAGGGAAAACCTACAAATTCAGAATTTATAGCATTGATCGCAGATACGATCCGACTGGAAAATAAAAACCGCTAAACAACCCTTTTATTCTGAATAAAAATACGTTATAATGGTAAAGTATTCTAAGGTTGGGAGGGAAATGCAATGAAGAAAATATTATTTGCGGCATCTGAGTCAGTCCCATTTATCAAAACAGGAGGACTTGCCGATGTTGTCGGATCATTGCCGAAATATTTTGATAAAGAAAAATACGATGTGCGTGTAATGCTTCCGAAGTATATGTGCATGAAAGATGAATGGAAAGAAAAACTTCAGTATCACACACATTTTTATATGGATCTGAACTGGAGAAAGCAGTATGTTGGCGTTCTTGAAATGGAATACGACGGAATTAAGTTTTATTTTATAGATAACGAATATTACTTTAACGGATATGCACCATACGGTGATATGTATGCGGATATTGAGAAATTCGCATTCTTCTCAAAAGCTGTATTAAGTGCACTTCCACTGATCGATTTCAGACCAGACATCATTCACTGCCATGACTGGCAGACAGGACTGGTTCCGATCTATCTGGATAATTTCAGATATGGCAATGAATTTTACCGTGGAATCAAGACGGTGATGACTATACATAACCTGAAGTTCCAGGGGACATGGGATCCGAAGCGTGTCAGAGACATTACCGGATTACCACAGTATTATTTCGCACCGGATAAGCTGGAAGCATACAAGGATGCAAACTACCTGAAGGGTGGAATTGTATATGCGGACAGAGTAACGACGGTAAGTAACTCTTATGCAGAGGAAATTAAGACACCATTCTATGGCGAGAAACTGGACGGTCTTATGAATGCAAGAGCAAACTGCCTGTCTGGAATTGTGAACGGAATTGATTATGAAGATTATAATCCACTGACAGACAATAAGATCGAGAGAAATTATGATGTCAGCAATTTCCGTAAAGAGAAGATCAAGAACAAGATCGCACTTCAGAAGGAACTTGGTCTGGAAGAGAATCATAAAACTATGATGATCGGTATCGTATCCAGACTGACAGATCAGAAGGGATTTGATCTTGTTGCATATGTAATGGATGAACTGTGTCAGGATGCAGTACAGATCGTAGCGCTTGGTACAGGAGAAGAACAGTATGAGAATATGTTCCGCCATTTCGCATGGAAATATCCTGGAAAAGTATCTGCAAACATTTATTATTCAGAAGCAATGTCTCATAAGATTTATGCGTCCTGTGATGCATTCCTTATGCCGTCACTGTTTGAACCATGCGGACTCAGCCAGTTGATGAGTTTACGTTACGGAACAGTTCCGATCGTCCGTGAGACAGGCGGTCTGAAAGATACAGTAGAACCATACAATGAGTATGAAAAGACTGGTACAGGATTCAGTTTCATGAACTACAATGCACATGAGATGCTGGCAACTGTACGTTATGCAGAACAGATCTATTACGACAAGAAACGTGACTGGAACAAGATTGTTGAACGTGCCATGAATAAAGACTTCTCATGGAAGAATTCTGCAAAACAGTACGAAGAATTATACGAAGGAATGTAAAAACAGACTAAAGGAGAACGACAGAAAAAATATGAAAATCAGTGATATATTAGTAGAAAAGACACCGCATCTTTCTTTTGAGGTATTTCCTCCGAAGACAGATGCAGCATATGAAGGAGTATTAAAGGCGACAGAAGCAATTGCAGAATTGAAACCGTCATATATGAGTGTTACATATGGTGCAGGCGGCGGTACCAGTAAGAATACTGTAAAGATTGCATCACATATCAAAGATAAATATAATGTACCAAGCCTTGCACATCTTACTTGTGTATCATCAACAAAAGAAGAAGTGCATCAGGTAATCGATCAGTTAAAGGCAGCAGGAATTGAGAATATCCTTGCTCTCAGAGGAGATATTCCACAAGAGAGTGAATTCCCACTTCCGAATCATTATCAGTATGCATATGAGCTGATCGAGGATATCAAGAGTCAGGGAGATTTCTGCATCGGGGCTGCATGTTATCCGGAAGGACATGTAGAGTCCGAACATAAGAAGGATGATATTGCACATCTGAAACAGAAAGTAGACTGTGGTGTAGATTTCCTGACTACACAGATGTTTTTTGATAACAATATTCTTTATAATTTCCTCTATAGAGCGAGAGAAAAGGGTGTTACCGTTCCGGTTATTCCGGGAATCATGCCGGTAACAAATGCAAATCAGGTAAAGAGAATCCTGTCTATGTCCGGAACCAACCTTCCGGAGAGATTCAAAGCAATCGTAGATCGCTTTGGAGATAATCCGAAAGCAATGCAGCAGGCAGGTATTGCGTATGCGACAGACCAGATCATCGATCTGTTCGCAAATGGCATTAACCATGTTCACGTATATTCTATGAATAAACCGGAGGTTGCTGCGGCAATCCAGGCAAATCTTTCAGAGATTCTGAATAAATAGAGGAAGCAAAATGGACGCAAGAACGAAAGAAGCAATTCGTTACTTGGGATATGGCAGACATGCGGTAGATGATCATACGCTGAAGCTTGTGGAAAGCTGTTTTGAAGAGCTTTCCCAGGCGGCGTGCGGCAGGATCGTCTACCGCATTTTTGAATTAGAATTCCCGGAGAGTGGAAGAATCCTTCTGGGAAATCTGGATATCCACAGTAAAAATCTTTATAAAAATCTGACGGGATGTAAAAAAGCAGTGCTGCTGGGTGCAACGCTTGGACCGAAAGTTGATCTGCTATTGCGGAAATATTCCATCGGAGATATGGCAAGAGTGGTAACACTTCAGGCGTGTGCGGCTGCTATGCTGGAAGAATATCTGGATGAATGGCAGACTGCTCTGGAAGCAGATATGAAGAAAGATGGTTATTATATCAGACCGAGATTCAGTCCTGGATATGGAGACTTTGATATTGCACATCAGGATATGATCCTCCGTATGCTGGATACGGCAAAGAAGATTGGGCTTACACTTACCGGCGGCAATATGCTGACACCGTCAAAATCGGTGACGGCAGTGATCGGTCTCAGTGAAACAGAGACTTCCTGCCATATCAAAGGTTGTGAGGCGTGTCAGAAGAAAGACTGCGCATACCGCAGATCATAAGATACAAGAAAGAGGATAGGAGCAGACAAATGTTATTAGAACGACTGGGAAAAGAATTATTGTACTTTGACGGTGGAATGGGAACACTTCTTCAGTCAAAGGGATTACAGCCGGGAGAACTCCCGGAAGTCTGGAACCTGGAACATGCAGAAGAAATCATCGATATCCATAAGGCATATTTTGAAGCAGGCAGTGATATCGTCTTAAGTAATACATTTGGTGCTAATGCGATCAAATTCCATGATTCCAAGTATGGACTCAAAGAAATCGTAACAGCAGGAATCCAGAATGCAAAAAAGGCTGCAGAACGTGGCGTGCACGACGGAAGAAAGACTTATGTAGCATTAGATGTAGGACCAACCGGTAAGTTATTAAAGCCAATGGGAGATCTTTCGTTTGAAGATGCATATGATGCATTTAAAGAAACGATGATCTATGGAGAACAGGCAGGAGCTGATCTGATCCATATCGAGACCATGAGTGACAGTTACGAAGTGAAAGCAGCAGTACTTGCTGCAAAAGAGAATACTTCACTTCCGGTATTTGCAACTATGATCTTCGATGAAAAGGGAAAACTCCTGACAGGAGGAGATGTTCCGGCGGTGGTTACCATGTTGGAAGGCCTTCGTGTAGATGCATTGGGAATCAACTGTGGTATGGGACCGGAACAGATGCTTCCGATCCTGGAGGATATTCTGAAATACGCATCGGTTCCGATCATCGTAAAACCGAATGCAGGACTTCCGAAGCAGCGTGACGGGGAAGTCTATTATGATGTAGAACCGGAACAGTTTGCCGGATATATGGCAAAGATCGTAGAGATGGGAGCGCATGTGATCGGCGGATGCTGTGGAACAACACCTGCACATATCCAGAAGATGGTTGAGACGACCAGAGAGATGAGCGTAAAGCCGGCAACAAAGAAAGATATCACAATGGTATCTTCTTACGGACATGCGGTCATCCTTGGCGGCAAGCCGATGATCATCGGAGAGAGAATCAATCCGACCGGTAAGAAGAAATTCAAACAGGCATTAAAAGACCACGACATGGATTATATCCTGAAAGAGGGGATTACGCAGCAGGATAAGGGAGCACATATTCTGGATGTCAACGTAGGACTTCCGGATATTGACGAACCGGCGATGATGAAAGAAGTCATCATGGAGCTTCAGAGCGTATCAAGCCTGCCGCTTCAGATCGATACCGTTGATATCACAGCAATGGAAGCGGCGATGCGTATCTATAACGGTAAGCCGATGGTGAACTCTGTAAATGGAAAACAGGAAAATATGGATGCTGTCTTCCCGCTGATCAAACGTTACGGTGGTGTTGTGATCGGTCTTACGATCGACGAGGACGGAATCCCGGCAACCGCAGACGGAAGAGTCCGTGTGGCAGGAAAAATCATCGAAGAAGCGAAGAAATACGGCATTGACAAAAAAGACATCGTGATCGATGTGCTGGCAATGACGATCAGTTCTGAACCGGAAGGTGCGAAGGTCACGCTGGAAGCACTCAAAAAAGTCAGGGAGATTTATGGTGTCTGTACGGTTCTTGGTGTATCGAACATTTCGTTCGGTCTTCCGTACCGTCCGGCAGTTAATTCAAATTTCTATACGATGGCCATGCAGAATGGATTAAGTGCGGGGATCATTAATCCTTCTTCTGAGGATATGATGCGCTCGTATTATTCATTCTGTGCGCTGATGAATTACGATAAGAACTGCGAGGAGTATATCCGTGTATATGGCAGTCAGAAAGCAGGAACACCTGCACCGGCAGCCAAGGCAGAACTGACTTTAAAAGAGGCCATCGAAAAAGGTCTGAAAGAAGAAGCACATCATGCAACAGGAGAACTGTTAAAGGAACAGGCACCGCTGGAGATCATCAATGAACATCTGATCCCAGCACTGGATACGGTAGGAAAAGGATTTGAAAAGGGAACTGTCTTCCTGCCGCAGCTTCTGATGAGTGCCGATGCGGCAAAGATCGCATTTGCAGTGATCAAGGATGTACTCGCACAGGAAGGCGGGGAAGTCCAGGCGAAGAATAAGGTCATTCTCGCAACGGTAAAAGGAGATATTCACGATATTGGTAAGAACATTGTAAAAGTCCTTCTGGAGAATTACAGTTTTGATGTGATCGATTTGGGGAAAGATGTACCGCCGGAAGTGATCGTAGATACTGCAGTTGAGCAGGATATCCGGCTGGTAGGTTTAAGCGCGCTTATGACAACAACGGTTGTAAGCATGGAAGAGACCATCAAGTTATTGAGAGAACGTAAACCTGAATGTAAAGTCATGGTAGGGGGAGCTGTGCTGAATCAGGATTATGCAGATATGATCGGGGCAGATTTTTACGGCAAAGATGCAATGCAGTCCGTATATTATGCACAGAGAGTATTTGGAGAAGAGTAATCAGTGAGCAAAGAATTTCATAAAAATATACAGTAGACAAAAAGGAGACAGAAAAAATGGGATTAATATTACCAGAACATTATGACCCTCGCTTAAGCGTAAGAGAGACACAGGAAGCAATCAAGTACATTCGTGACACGTTCCAGAAGGAATTCGGAAAAGAGATGAATCTGGAGAGAATCTCTGCACCGTTATTTGTAGAAAAAAGCAGTGGTCTGAACGATGACCTGAACGGTGTGGAAAGACCGGTACAGTTCGATATCGCAGGCGTTCCGGGAGAGACAATCGAAGTTGTACATTCCCTTGCAAAATGGAAACGTATGGCATTATACAAATATGGATTCCAGCCGGGTGAAGGACTTTATACAAATATGAACGCGATCCGCAGAGATGAAGAACTTGACAACTTACATTCCTGCTACGTGGACCAGTGGGACTGGGAAAAAGTGATCAAAAAAGAAGAACGTACTGTTGAGACACTGGAAGCTACCGTACGTAATATCTTCAAGATCATCAAACATATGGAACATGAGGTATGGTACAAATATCCACAGGCAGTGAAGAAACTTCCGGAGGACATCTATTTCATCACTTCCCAGGAACTGGAAGATATGTATCCGGATAAGACTCCAAAGGAAAGAGAAAACCTGATCACAAAAGAACACGGCTGTGTATTCCTGATGAAGATCGGTGACAAACTCGCAAGCGGCGAGCCGCACGACGGACGTGCACCGGACTACGATGACTGGCAGTTAAACGGAGACATCCTGTTCTGGTTCGAGACACTGAACTGTGCACTTGAGATCTCCAGCATGGGTATCCGTGTAGATGAAAAAGCTCTGGAAGAGCAGCTTGTAAAAGCAGGATGCGAAGAGAGAAAGAATCTACCATATCATAAGATGCTGTTAAACGGAGAACTTCCATACACCATCGGAGGCGGTATTGGACAGTCCAGACTCTGCATGCTGCTTCTTGACCGTGCTCATGTCGGCGAGGTGCAGGCAAGTTTGTGGCCAGAAGAGATGCGGGAGACTTGCAGAGAGCATAATATTATTCTGCTGTAAATTGGTACTTAATTCAACAGGCTGGTGGATACCCGGACCGAAAGGCCAACCCAGTTAATAAATTAATCCCCAAAATTAGTTGATAAGATTTTCTCAAGCGTCTATAATAGAACTATAGACTGTCATAAAAATGACAAAGGAAAAACAGGAGGAACTCCAACTATGATGAGAGGCATTAATACAACCGTAAGACGGTTGAGAAGAAAAGTTTTTGAAGAAGTTGCAGCACTTGGCTTCAAAGCAGATGCAGATACTCTGTGCGATGATATGGAAGCAATCCCATATGCGCTGGTGAATGATGAGACGGAACAGTACCGTGACAGTGTCTACCGTGCAAGAGCAGTTGTACGAGAGCAGGTAAGACTTGCAATGGGACTTGCGCTCAGGCCTGAAGATAAACCGGTACATCTGACAGCGGGAGTAGAAGCAAGTAACATATCAGACAAATATTATGAGCCGCCGCTTATGCAGGTTATCCCGTCTGCATGTATGAGATGTGAGGCGAAAGGATATGAGGTCAGCAACATGTGCAAAGGATGTCTGGCACATCCTTGTATGGAAGTCTGTCCAAAGGGTGCAATTTCCATGGTGAACGGAAAATCCTACATTGATCAGGAAAAATGTATCAAATGTGGAAAATGTAAGAGCGTCTGTCCATATGACGCAATCTCCAAGAAAGAGCGCCCTTGTGCAAAAGCCTGTGGTGTCAATGCGATTGAAAACGATAAAGTGGGACGTGCATATGTCAATCCGGACAAATGCGTATCCTGCGGTATGTGTATGGTAAACTGTCCGTTTGGAGCAATTTCAGACAAATCCCAGATCTTCCAGCTTGCAAGAGCATTGTCGGAAGGCGAGCAGATCATTGCTGAGATCGCACCGGCATTTACCGGGCAGTTCGGAGATAATATCAATGCGAGAAACTTAAAGGCAGCACTGGAAGAACTTGGATTTTCACAGGTATACGAAGTAGCTCTTGGAGCTGATATCGGAGCTGTTGCAGAGGCACACCATTATGTGGAAAAGGTTACAACGGGAGAACTTCCATTCCTTCTGACATCCTGCTGTCCGTCATGGGCAATGCTGGCAAAGAAATATTTCCCGGATATGATCGATGAAGTGTCTCAGGAGCTGACGCCTATGGTCGCTACTGCACGTACGATCAAGAAAGAACATCCGAATGCAAAAGTAGTATTCATCGGACCATGTGCGGCCAAGAAGCTGGAAGCAATGCGCAGAAGCGTAAGAAGTGATGTTGATTTTGTAGTGACATTTGAGGAATTACAGGGAATGTTCGATGCGAAGGAAATTGATCTTTCCGAATATGAAGCAGAGTCATCTTTCCATAATGCAACAGGTGTAGGACGTGGATATGCAGTTGCAGGCGGTGTTGCATCTGCGATTGAAAAATGTGTGAATGAATACTATCCGGGTGTGGAAGTAAAGATCGAACATGCAGAAGGTCTTGCAGATTGTAAGAAGATCCTTTCTATGGCGAAGATCGGAAGAATGAACGGATGTCTGATCGAAGGAATGGGATGTCCGGGCGGATGTGTAGCCGGAGCAGGAACGAATATTCCGGTACCGAAAGCACAGAAGAAAGTACAGGAATTTGTGAAAGCATCCAGCAAACAGCTTCCACCAAAGGAACTCGGTGAGATTGAGTTAAAATAAGAGGGTTCCGAATGAGAAAACAAGAATCCGGAATGTCGTTCATGACGATATTTTATGCGCGTTTTATGCATATTTAAGTTTAAAAGAGACAGGCGTAATGATTGACAAAACGCCTGTCTCTCTTTATAATTAAAAGTTAGTATTGATAAAAATA
>SKEE01000606.1_pt1 | contig 12097 bp, 10 predicted proteins | sample 4826661 | NCBI WGS metagenome assembly SKEE01 (sample SAMN11008817, study PRJNA524170) | human gut metagenome | biome: Human fecal sample; material: Feces; isolation source: fecal sample from pouch patient p20 | host: Homo sapiens | place: Israel: Tel-Aviv | collected 2016-11-14
TTAGTACTTCAATATTACTATGTTTTGGAAATCGGCACAACCATATAACCGTCTTTGATGAAACTATTTTTGTTTCATCGATGACATTGTACCGGCAAGCAATGTTTTCGTCTATACAAAAACACTTTTTGCGTTGCAAAATGCTTGTTGGGGGAATGCCCCAAGCCCCTTTGATCTGCATTTTCCAATGCAGGCTGCGCATCCCTGCGGGACGCTTTTTACCCGGTGATGCTTTCCGGGTCGTTGAGGATTTGCATGAGGTGAGAAGCGGCTTCTGCCAGAGAAGCATACTTCATCTGTTCCGGGACAGGCGCATTCTGAAGTGAAATGCCCCATTCCTGCATACATTCCGCAAGCTCCTTCTGCACCAGCAGTGCAGCCTCCCGGCGCATTTCCGGGGAAGCGTCCGTGTCCAGCACATAGGCAACAGTAAACTCGCCGTTGCGATCTTCCGTCAACTGCACCATGGAATCGTGGTCAGTCCAGAAGTGGCAGAAACGAACCCCGCCGCCGATTTCTTCCATTCCGGAGCGCAGCTCTTCTTCATCGCTCCATTGCGGCACTTCGGAGAGAACACTCTGCAACTGCTCATACGCCTGCTGTTCGGCAGGGGCGACTTTTTTGCAGTGGTATTCCCGCTGGATGGCGCGCTGCCAGTACAACGCCAGCTTGCCCCGTTTTGCTCGCTCGATCGCATCCCGAATATCAGCTAAAATGCTGTACCGTGGTTCTCTCATTTTGACACCTCCAAACAATCAACTCTTTGGGAAACAATATATCCTATAAGAACGATTATAACCGATAGGATTGCAAAAGAAAAGCGCACCGGCTAAATTTCAGCCGATGCGCTTGCAAAGTTTGTGGTTTATTCCTCGTTTGTGAGGTAAGGGAGATTGCTGATATAGGTGTCCAGCAGATCGAGCGCCGCTTTTTTCTGGATGGGGGTCAAACCTTCCAGTCGCTTGCGGATCTCGTCATCGGTCACATGGGATGCACTGGGAACCAGATCACACAACAATGTGTCGGCGGAAATATTCAGAGCATTCAGAAGTTTGACAATGGTGGCAAGACCGGGTTCCTTTAAGCCACGCTCTACCATGCCGATATAGTTGGAGGAAAGCTCAGATTTTTCTGCAAGCTGTTCCAGTGTCAACCTATGCTTTATACGCTGCTCCCGTAGTCGCTGTCCAAAAAGCTCTTTCATAGTGCAACCTCATCCTATCGTGTTCTTTACACTCCATAGGATACCTGTTGGTTGCACCAACATACACAATCGAAAGAGATAAACCATTCCGTTAAAGATTGAACCAACGAAAAAAGATTGCCGGGTGCCGACCTCTTGCGGTCAACTCCCGGCAATTTGTTCTTATCGAGCCTGCTCGTTCTCCTGTGCTGGCTTTTCCTCCGCAAAAAAGCGTTCCACGTTTTTCTGTGCCCGAACCAGTTCCTGCATCTCATTCCTTGCCTTGCGGTAGTCCGGGTAAGCCGCTTTCTTCTTGGTCAGCAGCTCTGCAAACTCCGCATCCAACGCCTTGACATTCGGCAGCTTTTTCAGCCCGGCTTCATCAAAGGCAGCTTTCGCCGCCTTGTGCAGAGTGATCTCCTCCCGGTGGGTTTCCAGAAATGCCTTGCTGTACCCGGCTTTCCGATAAGCGGCGTACACCTCACGGGTCTTGGCATAGTTGATGATGTGGGTTTTCAAGACGGCAATTTCCGTCAACCTTGCTTCCGCTGCCTTAATGGAATCGCCCATGGCATGATAGCGTTCGGTTGCCGCCGCTGCACGTTCCCGCAGTTCGTCGGCACTGCCGATTTTCTGCTCCTGTAAAAACAGCAAGGTCTTGGACATCTCTTTCAGGTTGAACTTCGTTGCCCACTTTTTGTAGCCGACACTTTTGCCTGCCGCCATTTTTCCCTGAATGTCCACCAGCAACTGAAAGGGCTGTTCTTTGGGCGGCTGCTTCTGATAGGGGTGGTGCTTCGCCTTTCCCTCCAGCACCGCCTTGATTTCCTCCTCACTGTACCCGATGCCCAGTGTGCGGAAACGGATAAACCGTTTCTGCCCCTTGCCCTTCACAGCCGTGTGCTTGCCCCGCTTCACCTCATAGCCCTGCTGTTCCAGCTTTTGCAGAAACGCTTCGTAATCCTCCGGCTTTTCTGCAAGGATGGTGTTGATGATTCCGCACAGGCGGTCACGGTTGCTTTCTTTCGGCGGATAGACGATGCGCTTCTGTCGTTCCCGATAAGGCTTGTACTCGATGGTGGAGAGCTGGTGCTCTAGGCAAATCAGGTCACTCAACCGCTGAACCGCAAAGGTGGAGAGCCAGAAATTTTTGAATTTCCGGGTCCCGTCCAAGGCAGTGGAATTATAAATAATGTGGTTGTGGATGTGTGCCCGGTCGGTGTGGGTAGCAACGATAAAAGCGTGTTTGCCCTTCAAAAACCGCTCGGCAAACTCGTAGCCGATGCGGTTGGCTTCCTCCGGCGTAACTTCTCCCGGCTTGAAAGATTGCCGCACCTGATAGGCGATAACATCACTTTTCTGGCTGCGCCCGGTGGTCTGCTCGTACAGCCGTTTCGTCAGCAGAAATTCCTCGTCTACGGTCAGCGGGCTGCACTGATAGCTGCTGACCAGCTCGCCCTGCTCGGTCTTGTCCGGGTTCTGGATATAGCTGGTGTGGTTGTGCAGACACGCCCCGATGGATTTTCCTTTATTCTTCCGCATGGGAATCAACCGTGTTGCCGCCAGTGCCATCACCCCCCTTACAAAAAAGAAAATGCCGCACATCGGCGGCATCGAGATCATTTGGATAATTTTTCGTAATCGACAGCACCTGCCAGATACATCGCCTTGTATCGGGCGCATTCCAACTCGTTGCAGATCTCATCTAAGGCGAGGTATTGCTTCCATGCTTCTTGGCAGATGACGCTCTGCAGAGCTTTCTCAGCCGCTATTTTGGATTTTTTCAGCCGCTGATAATCTTCGTCCTCACCCAGCATTTCAGAAAAAATCGTGCTGCTGTGCTCAGAATAACAAGCCTCCAATTTCTGGTTTTCCATAGCATCCCTCACAATCCGGCAACCCAGCCACTAAAACGCTCTGCTGCATCCACGATCAAAGCGCCAAAAAAAATCAACACAAAGCATACAAACTCCGCCACCAGCAAGATCAAAAACTGCATCCACTCCCGGCAGTACAGTGTATAAAGGCCGCAGCCGAAGATATACAGCATGGGCAGTGCCAGCACAAACGCCGACAGGTTCAGCGTCCATTTCAGCATCAGCGCAAGGAAAACCGTAAGCAACCAAAACGGGAAAACGATCATCTTAAAAACGAACCTCATATCCAGCACCTGCCTTTCTTTCGTCCCTATTATAAAGGTGTCAACCCCTGCGTTGCAAGGATGTCAACCCGTATGTACCCCGCAGCCCTCCAACTGCGGGGAAAATTTTAGAGTTCTGCCAATTTGGAAAGGATCTGTCTGCCAATGTCGATCAGCTCATCCAGCCGCTGCCGCAGGTCCTCCATGTCGGTGGCGTAGATTTTGCCGCTCTCATTGGCACGTTTGGCGTACTGGTTCAGATTGTTGCTGCACATCTGCAAAAGATACGCCATGCGCCGCAGTTGCGGCAGGTCGAGGTTCAGGCAGTAACCATCCAGTGCCATTTTGCGGATATAGGCACTCAGGCTGCGGATGCCCATGCCCAACATCTTTTCATAAATGCGGCTTTTCTCAGCTTTTGTGGTTCTCAGGATAATGATTTCATCCCGCTTTTCCCTCACCGGGCATCACCGTCCTTGTCGTAATAACTGCGGAAGGGCTTCACCGACTCCGGCTTATCGGATTTTTCCTCCAGTGCCGCCAGCACCGAGGGGCGGCGAGGTTCGTCCTCCTGTTCTTCCTCATCCTGTTCCGGGTCGTGGCTCTTTTCGTCCACATCCAACTGGGCGTTTAATTCGGCAAGGCGGGCTGACTTCTCTGCCAGTTCTTCTTCCTGTGGGAATGGTTTCTCAACCTCGATTTGCGCTGCTGCCTGCTGCTGATGCAGAGTGGCTAGTTCATTCTCAGCAGAGTTAATGCGCTCCGGGAAGTTGTTCAGCGAATTATCCAGACGGATAATGTTGCCCAGCGGGTCGGTGCCCAGTGCTACCGGGTATCTCCGTTCGCCCTTCAGAATAGCCTGATACTCACTGCGGAAGGTATCGAACCGCAGAGACAACTCAAAGCCCCGGTAGCTGCCGATCACTTTTTCTTCGGCGTTGGGCAGTTCGGAACAGGCAAGCACCAGACGCTCACCGGCGGTCTTTTTCTCATCGTAGGTCACGTCCTTGATGGTCATGCCGCAGAAACCCTCTTGCACCTGCGGATGGGCGGCGGCAAGCTTTGCGTCCGCTTTCACCCCAGCAATATAGGCGTTCGTTTCCCGAATGTCAGCCGGGAATTTGGTCAGCAGCTTGTCTTGCAGGCGGAATTTCTGACTCTGGTGGTCGGCTTTCAGCACCTTCAGCTTGGCGACCTGCACATCCAAATCCATCTTCTCCTTGATGAGCGGATTTCCAGCGCACAATGCCTTGATCTCCGCATAGGAAAGTGCCTGTTCGTCCACATCCTCGCAGGAGCGCACCGGGGATTTGCTGGTCATAATCTGGCTGATAAATCGCTGTTTGTTTTCCAAAGTTTGGAACAAATAACTGTCAAATGTCCCTTCCGTAACGTAATTGAACACCTTGACTTCTTTATTCATATTGCCCTGCCGGATGATGCGACCATTGCGCTGGGTCATGTCGCTGGGCTTCCAGCCCACGTCCAAGTGATGCACCGCCACAAGCCGCGATTGGACGTTGGTGCCTGCCCCCATTTTCGCCGTACTTCCGAGCAAAACTCGTACATCGCCGGAGCGCACTTTGGAGAACAATGCTGCCTTTTTTGCTTCGGTGTCGGCGTTGTGGATGAACTCGATCTCGTTTTCCGGCACGCCGGCGGCAACCAGCTTCTTGCGAATGTCATCGTAGACGTTGAAATTGCCATCGTTTTTCGGTGTCGAGAGGTCGCAGAACAAAAGTTGGGTCAGCTTCTGGTCTTTGCCCTCCTCCCAGATTTTCAGCACGTTCTGCACACAGACGTTCAGCTTGCTGTTGGGGTCGTCCGGCAGCATGGGGTTCATCAGGCGAACATCCAATCCGATCTTACGCCCATCGTTGGTGACGCAAAGCATATTGTCCACGGACGCATCCACGATGCCGGAGTGGATATCTGCGGCACGTTTGCTCAGTTCCTGCACCATTTCCTTTTGAATTTCGGACGGCTTTGCCACCACGGTTTCAAACTTTGCTTCTGGCACAGGCAGATGAAGCTGGTCAGAGGTTTTAATGTCCGCAACCTCCTTGAACATGGACATCAACTCCGGGAGGTTGAAAAACTTGGCGAACCGGGTGCGGGCACGGTAGCCGGTACCCTCCGGGGCAAGTTCGATTGCAGTGGTGGTCTCTCCAAAAGTGGATGCCCAGCAGTCGAAGTGGGTCAGCTTTTTCTGCTGCAAGGTGCTGTATTGCAAGTACCGCATGACCGTGTACAACTCGGTCATGGAATTGCTCACGGGCGTGCCCGTGGCGAACACCACGCCCCGCCCGCCGGTGATCTCATCCAGATAGCGACACTTGCCGAACATATCGCTGGATTTCTGCGCTTCGCTGGTGGATAATCCTGCGACATTCCGCATTTTTGTGGTCAAAAAGAATGTGCAGCACCTCTGCGGCTGCGAAGCAGTCCGCAGAGTAGTCTGCTTTGTTGTGATAGGTAACTTTTTGAAGTAATCTCCAAGTTTTCCCCCACCTCACGCCGGGCATGCACCTTTCAGCGCACCCGGCGTACCATCAAATCGATTTACTTTCTTCCTTCAGATTTCAACACTGCTGTGTTCTCACGGACACAGAGTGGTTGTAAATTTCACAGTTTAAGTTTTTCGCGGTATTTCATGATTTTGCCTACCGTCTTTGCATCAAGCTCAGGCGGTATTGGACTGTTGTGAACCATGCGGTGGCATGGTTCACATAGCCAAACCAGATTCGGTACTTTATTGATTCTATCAAGTGGAAGCTTGTTTTTAACGTGGTGACAATGCTTTTGAAGCATGGGTGAGAAGGCATTTCCACAGCATTTACATTTTCCTTTGTCCCTGCTGTAAGCATACTCCCGGTTCATATAATACTCAAAATTCATCCTTCCCTTTGCGTATGCTGACATTGCAATATCGTTCGGGGAATTGACGGATGGCCGGTCACATGGCAGTGACTTGTGCTTAGCACGATAGTTCACATACCGTCTGCGCCCTTCCACTGTATACGGTGTCATTTTCTGGTCAAATGGCTTGGGTTCATAGTGACTATGCGTGATGAACGCATAAGTTATGCCAAACCATTTTCCTTCGACCCATACCGCAAATGTCTTACTGTCGTAGCCCTTGTGTCGGTCAGGAAGATTGCAAAGCACCTTCAGCGACACCTGCATGGAGTTGTACCGTTTGGGGTACAGCTTTTTCCATACAGCCAGTGCAGCGTTGTTTACTCTGCGGTCTATCGCATGGTAGGCACGAGAGCAGATGGATGTCTGCAAGTACTGTGCCATACCCATAATGACAGAGTTGACGTACTGAATTTGCGCAGCCTGCACATTGACTTTTTGACAAAGTTCTATGCGGTGCACTTCTTCGAGCAGTTTCTTAATCTTCTTTCCTAACCGTTCCATATCCGGCAGCGGCTTTCCAACCAGATGTTTCGTCCATGTTGCCGGGTCAGGAGTTTTCCGTTTTCGTTCGGCCTTTACCACAAAGCCAAGAAAGTGTATACCGTTTGTCCGCAGGTCTGTTACATAGGTCTTCTCCTGCGACAGTTCAAGTTTCATTCTGTTCCGAAAATATTTTGTCAAGACACATTTCAAGCGGAGTGCTTCCTTCTCCGTTGACGTCAAAATCACCCAATCATCGGCGTAGCGATAATTGTACTTTGGCGTTACACCAGCCCATTTTAGTCGCCTTGTGTCGTTGCCTTTATGCTTGCACTGTCTGTGCGGCTCCATATACATACGACCAACATACCAATCGAAATCGTTGAGATAAACATTGGATAAAAGTGGTGAAAGGATTCCGCCCTGCGGTGTACCGAGCTCTGTTGCATGAAACAGGTCATTTTCCATATATCCAGCTTTTAGCATCTGACTGATAATTTTCAGTACACGCTTGTCATGGATACCGATTCTCCAGAGTTTTTGGAGCAGCAGGCGGTGATTGATATTGTCGAAGCATCCCTTGATGTCGCCCTCAATGGCCCACACGGGCTGGTCGGGCGATTTACATCCAGCATTTATGACATTGATGATACCCCGGATTGCATGTTTCTGTGCCCGATAGGGGCGAAAGCCGTAGCTTTGCGGATAAAATCTCGCTTCACAGATCGGCTCGATAATGATACGCACGCACTCCTGTATAATCCTGTCCAATACAGTGGGGATACCCAGCGGTCGTTTCTTGCCGTTACTCTTTTCGATATATTCACGGCGGGCTGGTTTGGGGCGGTAGTTGCGAAAACTCGATTGAATCAATAAAATAAGCTCATCTTTGGGCATTTGAAGGTATTTGTCCATTTTTATCTTATCCACGCCAGCAGTTCTGCTGCCTTTGTTGGACTTGATATTGTGGACGGCAGTTACAATGGTCACTTCATTTGCCATCGCTTCCACCAGACCGGTGAACGATACTCCTTGACCGGACTTCTCATAGAGAAAATCCTGAATCTTTTTAAGTTCCGTTTCCGTTGAAAATCTGACGTTCAAATGCACAAGGTTTTCACCTCGCAGTTCGTCACCCATCTTTCAGGGAGTTATAGGATTTTCGTTTTGTGAAATTTACAAATCGATTTGACTCGTATCCTTCGCCATGGAATATTTCAATTCCGTTTGACTGGCATTACCCAGTCCAGACTACTATGATACGGCTGACTTCCTGTTGCTTTCACTGTGCTGTAACGCTCCAACAACAGGCTCTCAAACGTTCCTTAATCTCTATCCTTGTTCTGAAACCCTTAGGCCGCTACCTTACACCGGGAAAATCTAACCATGCTTTGAACCACAGTTGCTGCATGATTCCTGATGGGGATTTCATCCCACAGGGCGTGTGCAGAAAAACCAGCCACACACACTTTTTCCAAGGGTCACCCTTTCGGATGTCGTTCGCTCTTACGATGCTGCATAGCTTTCCCTAACGGATAGCCATAGGTTTCGGAAGCCCGCACCATTATTATCCATGCCTCTTTGCAGAGGTTTAGGTTTTCAGGTTACGCCTTCACCACGCTCTGTACAATGCACACTTACAGGTGGCAACGCACAGTGGAGTATTAGCTCTCGTACTGTCTTGAATTTTGACCTATTCTCTGGAACTTTGTTCCTTGACATTGGTTCTGTACGGCAGAGGAATTTCACCTCTGACTTTGAGATTAAAGTTCTCTGTGATATTTTCTTATTGCTAAGTGCAATCACATGGTGCTTTTCGTCCTTGCTGTCAACAAGGGCTTATGCACAACGTTTCGCACGGTTCTTGTAAAAATGGCTCTCGTCCACAAAAAGCCTGTCAACGCCCAGTTGTTCAAAGGTAATTACATCGTCTTTACGCTCATCGGAGCGCAGTTTTTCCAGCTTGGTTTCCAGCGTTTTCCGGGTCTTTTCCATCTGCTTGATGGAGAAATTCTCGCCTGCATGGACTTTCAACTCGTTGATGGCGGCAAGCGTTTCATAAATTTGCTCCTGAATGATACGCTCCTGCCGCTCAAAGGACAACGGAATGCGCTCAAACTGGCTGTGCCCAATGATAACGGCATCGTAGTCTCCAGTGGCGATGCGGGCGCAGAATTTTTTGCGGTTGGCAGTTTCAAAATCCTTGCGCCGTGCCACCAACAGCTTGGCATTAGGGTAGAGATTCAGAAACTCCGATGCCCACTGCTCTGTCAAATGGTTGGGCACTACGAACAGCGATTTCTGGCACAAACCAAGGCGTTTTGCTTCCATAGCGGATGCTGCCATTTCGTAGGTCTTGCCTGCACCGACTTCGTGCGCAAGCAACGTATTACCGCCATAAAGTACATGGGCAATGGCGTTGCGCTGGTGTTCCCGGAGGGTGATCTCCGGGTTCATGCCCACGAATTTGATGTGGGAGCCATCGTATTCACGGGGTCTGGTGCTGTTGAACAACTCATTGTACTGTTTTACCAGCGCAATGCGCCGCTGGGGGTCCTGCCAGACCCAGTTGGCAAAAGCGTCCTTGATGACCTGCTGTTTCTGCTGTGCCAGCATAGTCTCCCGCTTGTTCAGCACACGTTTGGGCTTGCCCTCGGCATCCTCAATGGTGTCGTAGATGCGGACATCTTTCAGGTTCAGGGTCTCCTCCAGAATCTTGTAGGCATTGGCACGGGATGTGCCGTAGGTTTCGGAAGAGATAATGTCGCCCCGCCCCGTAGCGGTCTTACCTTCCACACGCCACTCTGCGGTATAAGGAGAATATCTCACCTTGACTGCATGACGCAGATAGTAGGGAATCTGAAAGGTCTCGGTCATAAACTTTTGAATGATCTCAGGTGCAAGCCATGTGGCACCCAAGCGCACATCAATTTCAGAAGCTTCCAGTTCTCTGGGCTGTGCCTTGGTCAGTGCATCCACATTGACCGCAAATTCCGGGTTGGTCTCAGCGGCGAACTGTGCCATCCGCAGCTTATCGCGTACATTACCCGAAAGGTATTCGTCCGCAGTCAGCCAGCCTGCTTCCGGGTCGTCTACATCGGCGGCAGGATCTTTGAAGATCACGCCGGAGAGTTCGGTGGTAATGCGCCCATAGTCACCGGGCGTGCCCAGCAGCTCTGCCATATAAGGCAGGTCTACTTTGCCATGCTCTCCGATGGACACCGCCAGCGCTTCGCTGGGGGTGTCCACGCTGGTGACGGTGCGCTCCGGGCGAATGGTGCGTTTCGTGAACATCGCCGCCTTGGATTTAAGCTGCCCCTGCTCGTCCAAATTTTCCAGCGAACAGAGCAGATAATAGGAGGAATCCTGCTCAAACAGCCGCCCGTTTTTGCGGTCGTTCAGCAAGCCGTATTGGGCGGTAAAGGAATCGTAGGCGGCGTTCAAACGCTCCTGTGTTGCCTTGATGTCCTCGTCCGGGAAGTCGTTCAACTGCTGGTCGATCAGCTCGTTGACGATCTGCCGCAGCTCTACCATGCCGGTGACACGTCCCTTAGCGGTGTCGGACAGTTCCACCTGCGTCATCACGGAATTTTCCCGGTAGAACACCTCGCCGTCCACCACGGTGTAGGAGAAGTTTTTTACATCCGGGTCGGCAGGCAGGGTGCACCGGGCGGTCTCCTCCTCGGCAATGTCGGGGGCATCCACCTCGGCGGCGGTATACTGCCCCTCGATGTGCTGCACCGCTTCTGCAAGCTGGTCGGCAAGGCTGGTGCCCTCAAGGGGCGAAACGGTCAATTCCTCTCGTCCATACTGGGTGCTTTCGGTGGTCAGTTCGCCCAGCACCATCTCCGGGTGGTCTACGAAATACTGGTTGATGGTAAAACCATCTTTGGTCTTGCCAAGCTGCACCCAGTCCGGCTCATGGTCAATGGGGCGGTCACGCTTTTGCAAAAAGATAATGTCGCTGACAACATCCGTGCCAGCATTGGCGCGAAACGCATTATTCGGCAGACGGATAGCACCCAGCAGGTCAGCACGCTCTGCCATGTGCTTGCGAGCGGTGCTGTCCTTGCTGTCCATGGTGTAGCGAGATGTGACAAAGGCAACGATACCGCCCGGACGCACTTGGTCGATGGCCTTGGCGAAAAAATAGTTGTGGATGCTAAAGCCAAGTTTGTTGTACGCCTTGTCGTTGACCTTGTACTGACCAAAGGGCACGTTGCCCACAGCGAGGTCATAAAAATCACGGCGGTCGGTGGTTTCAAATCCGGCAACGGTAATGTCAGCCTGCGGGTACAGTTTTTTCGCAATGCGCCCAGTGATGCTGTCCAGCTCCACGCCGTACAGCCGACTGCCCTGCATGGTGTCCGGCAGCATTCCAAAGAAGTTGCCCACACCCATAGACGGCTCCAGAATGTTGCCGCTGCGGAATCCCATGCGTTCCACTGCATCGTAAATACTACGGATTACGGTTGGGCTGGTGTAGTGAGCGTTCAGAGTAGAAGCGCGAGCGGCGGCGTATTCATCCTCAGAGAGCAGCCCTTTCAGTTCCGTATATTCCTTTGCCCAGCTATCTTTGCTGGGGTCAAAAGCATCCGATAAGCCGCCCCAGCCCACATACTGCGAAAGCACTTCCTGTTCCTCGGCGGTGGCTCCACGGTGTTCCTGTTCCAACTGAAACAGGGTGCGGATGGCTTCGATGTTCCGGGCGAATTTCTGCTTTGCACCGCCCTCGCCCAAATGCTCGTCCGTGATGTGGAAATTCCCGGCAGCTTCCGGCACAGGTTCGGCGTTCAGGGCTTCGTCTGCGGCGGCTGCATCCGGGAAAGTCTGCCATTCGCCGTTGATTTCCACCGAAATAGGCAGCTTGTCCAGTTCTTCATCGGACAGTTCCTGCTCATCCCGCCGCAGACCGTCCTCGAACTGCTGCTTGTTCAGTACCTCATTGCTCCACGAATAGCCCTGCGCGCTGGTGTCGATGCGCACATCGGTTTCGCCCACATAACCAACTTTGCCCTCGATGGTTCGGGTGGGAAGGTCTACCACAACATCGTCCCCGACCTTGTAATCAACGACCTTTTCGGGAGCAGCATCAAGGGCTTCATCTTGCTGCTCGTACAATTCCCGGACAATAGCCAGCGGTTCTTCCCGGAAAATCGGCATCCGCATATCGGCTAGTGCCATATCCTGCAAGGAAACCTTGCCCTTATCAAAGTCCACACCATCAATCCGAAATTCCCGGCCATCCATCTTGATAACGGAGCCGATGGGCAGATAGTCCTCTTTGTGCAGATGTTTAGTCTGGTGATGAGTCCCATCTTCGTTCAATCCGGCAAGGTAAACATCGTTGCCCGCAGACCACAATTCTTTTG
>SKEE01002594.1_pt1 | contig 12026 bp, 9 predicted proteins | sample 4826661 | NCBI WGS metagenome assembly SKEE01 (sample SAMN11008817, study PRJNA524170) | human gut metagenome | biome: Human fecal sample; material: Feces; isolation source: fecal sample from pouch patient p20 | host: Homo sapiens | place: Israel: Tel-Aviv | collected 2016-11-14
ATTTTACGGCTGGTGTCTCTGGCGTAATACTCGTTCATAATGTTGCGGAAAGGGGTAAAATCATCGTCCCCTCTGGCACTGTCCACGCCGTCATTGATGGCGATAAGGCGAACGCCACGCTGACGCAAGATTTCCATAATCTGACCGACTTTCAGATAGTCACGACCCATGCGGCTCATGTCCTTGATACACAGGTACTCCACATTCCCGGCTTCCACTTCTTTCATCATTGCTAAAAATCCGGGACGGTCAAAGCAAGTACCACTAATGCCATCGTCCGTGAAATGGACAATGTTTGTAAAGCCCTGCCGTGCGGCGAACTCCTCCAACATAGCCTTTTGATTGGAAATGGAATTGCTCTCACGCTGTTGGTCATCATCTTTGCCAAAGTCATCACGGCTCAGTCGTTCGTACAGAGCTGTGATTTTCTCATTTTTTCTCATAACTTGCGCTCCTTTCTTCGATTTTGGGTTGTGTGTTCTAAGAGACTTCCCAACTGCTTGATTAAGAAGTCTTTTAGAGCATACAACACCGGCGGCAAGCTTGTACTTGCGATATTGCCTTACTGCAAAGTGTTCCGGATTTTCTGCTTCCAGTTCTTCAAACAATTCATCCACTGCATTTTTAAATTCTTCATCATCCTCCCTGGTCTCACTGGCATTGATAAATTCCAACAGAGTAGAAAAGTTCTGTTCTTCCTCCGGTGCCTCATACCAGATGTATCCGATCAGTGCAGAATACAATAGACGTTCCGCTTTGACCCAGAAATCTTCCGTTGATTTTTCGCCCTCACCTTTGGTATTTGCGATAATGGTATTGACCAGCTTTAAGATGTCTTTTTCACTCCGGATATAATGGAACGGATTGTAATGCATGGACTTTTTAAAGTTGATTGTATTTAGCACCTTGATCCGGTAGCCTCCATTTACCAGCATCTTCCCGCATTCAACAATGATCGTTCCCTTCGGATCAGTGACCACATAGGATACGTGATCCGTCATCTGCATAAGGTTCGGCTTCACATAGAATCTTGTCTTACCGGATCCGGAACCACCGATGACGATCACATTCTTATTTCTGGCATACTTTGGTGCTTTTGGTCGGCTGTTCATGGTCAGACGTTCTGTTTCTGTGAGGATGACATTGTTTTCAAAAACCGGATCCATGAAGGGTTCGATATCTTTTCTGTTTCCCCATCTTGCAGAGCCATACTCCACACCCTGCCGGAACTTCTTTGCATTTTTAGAACGATAGTAGACCACCAACTTTAATGCACTTGCAACCAGAACACCTACTGCAAGATCCTGCAAAGCGATACTTGGCAGCCAGCTTAAAAATGCCAGTCGGAAATTGACTAACATCACGCCAAGTCTCTGGACCATGCTTTCTCCCAGGCAATGCCGGTACAGCCAGAATCCTTTATCTGCTACATAGAAGATAAAGAAATATGGCAGATTTAAGATTACCAGCCGTTTGATCTGGACCTTCTGTAATTTCTCCCGCATCATCGTTCCTGACCTCTGGATTTTTGTCTCTGCTTCACACGCTGGCGGTGCTTTGCTTTTCTTTCTACAGATTTCTGCAGTTTCTTTCTGACGGATGGTTTCTTCGCCTGTTTCTTTTTCAGTTCTACTCCGGCATATTCCCGGAAAGCCGCTGTCATCACATCCACATCTTTAGCCTTAAAGAAGACCAGATATTTTGGTGGATCAGCACCGACTTCTTTTTTCAGGCTGTAATCCATCCCGTACTTTCTTGCCACACGGTCAAAGGATTTGATATTTTCATCTGTGATCTTTATGTTGGAAAGCTGTACTCCCTGTGCATTCAGCTGCTTGATGGTCTGCTTTCCATGTGGCTTTTTCTTTTCAATCTTTTTTCGGGCTTGTTCCCTTCCTTTCTCCTGAGCCCGTCCAGTCTTTTCTGCCATTTTCACCTGCGTTGCTTTCTGTTTCCTGCGGTTGTCCATTTCCAGGAACTTCCGAAGGGCTGCTTTTAGCACACTGGCAGTGATCTTGACTCCCTGGATGCTCAGGCTGATCACTTTCTGATTTACTTCTTCCTGCAATTACCCACGTCCTTTCTTTCCTTTCATCTCAGAATAAAGACGGGCAATACAATATCCGATGCATGGAACATGTTTTCCATACGGACAGCCACCACATGGTGTTGTTTTTACCGCTTTTTTCTTTTCCGGAAGCAGATAGTGGCACTGCTTCAAGTTACAGCCTTTCTTTTTGCCTCCCCACCAGTAACAGTACTTGCAGGACCATGGCTTTTCTTCGCTGTACTTTCTTCCTTCTATAGCTGCATTTGGTTCTATGATCAGATCTTTATTTGTCTTCATTCTGTTCTTCCTCTTTTCTCATGATTTCTGTCAGTTTTTTCTCTGCCTGACTTCCGGCAGCAATGAGACAATACAAAACTGTAAATATTGCCGCTGCTCCCAGAAGAGCAACAAAAATAATGATATTTCTCATGGTTTCTCCCATCTAAAAAAGCGTCCACAGATTCCTTTCGGTTTCCATGAACGCTCATTCTTATTTGATTAGTGTTTCTTTTTTCTCATAATTGCAAGGGCTCCTGTACCAGTCGCACCAATGCCGAGAAGCATAAACCACAGCCACAGATTGGTGTTATCCCCAGTCTTTGGTGAATCACTGACAGGTTTTCCACCTTCCGGTGTCTTTTCTGCCGGTTTTTCCTCATCCACCATGGTTACATGCTGTACTACACTGGTATCCTTTACTTCGAATTCCACATCTTTTGCAACCAGATAGCCATCCGGTGCTGTTTCTTCACGGAGAGTGTATTTTCCGATCGGAAGCATTTCGATGTAATGTGCTTTCTCTGTACTGGTCCAGCTTTCCACAACTTTTCCATCCTGATCAAGGATTGTGAGTTTCGCTCCCGGAAGTTCTTTTCCGGCGATATCCTGTTTGGAGATTTTCACCTTCGTTACATCATCCTTCATCTCAACTTTCTGCACATCGGCAGTATCTTTGATCGTGAACTTTACGCTTTCAGCTGTCACGTAACCATCAGCAGGTTTTGTTTCAACCAGTGTGTATTCTTTTCCGACAGTCAGCTCACGGATCACATGTGCTTCTTTACCGGAAGTCCATTCATCCACGATATTTCCATCAGCATCTACCACTTTCAGCTTACATCCTGGAAGTTCTTTTCCGGTTGTCAGACTGGATTTGGTAAATTCAACGACGGTTGGCTGATTATCAAAGGTAAAATCATAAGTGACTGTCGGCTGATCTTCACCTGCATACTCAAAGGTAAATTCCTTTACTTCATCGTTGGTTACGAATCCGTCCGGTGCATAGAGCTCTTTTACATAGTAAGTTGCTCCTATTGGAAGATCTGCAACAAATGTGATCTTTCCTTCTTCATCCGTAGATTTCAGCTCAATGATCTCATCGGCTTCGATCAGGACTTTACCTGTTGTCTCAGACTTAATGTCTTCTTTGGCAAATAATCCAAAGATAGCGCCTTCCAATGTACGGTCAGAATCTTTTTCTTTCTTAAGTACATTGACTTCTACTCTCTGGCGGTTGTTCTGCCAGTCTTTGTCATAGACTACAACTGGTGTATTCTGATCCACGTAAGTCAGATCTACATGACGGATCTCACCATCCAGTACATGACCGTAAGCAGTTCCTGTTTCTTTCACATAGTATTTACCAAGTGGAAGATTTTCCAGTTTTGCAATACCGGTTTCATCTGTCTTGATCGTTGCGATCAGTTCATCCTTTTTATAGTAATCGTCACTGACGCCATCGGCAGCCTTAATGTCTTCCTCAGCATAGACTTCAAACGTAACATCTGTCAGTTTTCCGGTTACATAGTTGAAAATGTGTTCCACCACACCTTTGACCTTATCGGCCAGTGTAACAGAATCCAGAAATTCTCCCTTTTTGTTGATGATGAGTTCACCAACCGGTACCTCGTCCTTCATTTCCACTTTCTGAACCTCTCCGGTATCTTTGACTGTGAATGTCACATCATTGGCTACCAGATAACCATGCGGTGCAAACTCTTCATGTAGGGTATAAGTCTCACCCACTTTCAGATATTTGATCACATGCGGTGCATCTTTGGAAGATGTCCAGCTATCTACTACATTTCCATCTTTATCCGTTACTTTCAGATAAGCTCCATCCAGTTCTACACCGGTTGTTGCATCTGATTTTGTGATCTCAACAGTTGTCGGCTGGTTCTTCTTTACGGATTTTAATGTTACTGTCTGTACATCCTGCCCCTGATAAGAAGCATCAAATCTCAGTACTTCATCCGAAGATACGAATCCATCTGGTGCTTTCAGTTCTTTTACATAATAGCTTCCAAGTGGAAGATCCAGTGTACATGCTGGCTGACCTTTTTCATCAGAAGTCATTTCCTGTAAAAGAGTATCTGCTTTGACGATCACTTTTCCATCTTTCGTCTGAATGTCTTTTGCATTGTAAATACCGAACACTGCTCCGGCTACTGTATTGCCTGTCTCAGCATCCTGTTTTTCGACCGTAATCGACACTTTCTGTCGTTCATCTGTGACAGAGATTTCTTTCTCGATCACTGCAGTATCCTGATCCGCATAAGCAAATTCGACATTTTCCGGCACGGTATTTAACACATAAGTGTCCGGTGCATTCTTCTCTTTAACATAGTACCTGCCAAGTGGAAGATTCTTTACGGTTGCATAACCATCTGCATCCGTTGTGACGGTTGCTACCAGTGCATCCTTTGCAAAATACAGAGTTCTCTGTCCATCTGCATCTACCTGATGATCGGCAGTATAGATATCCTCTGCCGCATAGACTTCAAATTCTGCTCCTGCAAGTTTATCCATTTCATACTGGAAGTCCTTATCAAATCCTTTTAGTACTTCACCCTGTTTATAGATCTTTAACTGACCTTTGACTGGGACGTTAGTATATTCCACATCAATGACTGCATCTCCTGTGACAGGATCGGTCAGATAAGCAGTATCTGAGTCAACTTTTACTGTCACATAGTTTTTGGATATTGTGTACCCATCGGGTGCCGTCACTTCCTCAATCCGGTAGTTACCAGGTTTCAGATTCTTTGGCAGTACCAGGTATCCTTCTTCATTTGTGAAATAAGATTTGTGTACCGTTGGCTTTGGATAGGATGTTGTCTGTTCCACATATTTCTGATTATCCAGGTCATATACCTTGAATTCAGTATTCGCCAGGAGTACAGATTTCTGTGTTTCTGCATCCTTTTTGATGATCTTTAATTTTGCTTTGAATTCCTTATCCAAAAGCACTCGCCATGTCTGCGGTGTATCCGGATAATTCTCTGTGATCTTCACTACAAAATCATCGACCGGTGCATAGTTGTGTTTGCTTGTGGTTTCTCTCACCACATAAGTTCCATATGGAAGCGGAATCGATCTTGCATATCCTTTTTCATCGGTAAACATTTCTGTCTGGCCATCTGCAGTCAGTACGACTGGTCTGGCTGAATCAAAATCATAACTTCCATCTGCTTTTACTTTCAGATCACTGACAAGCCACGCTGAAAAACCAACTCCCTGCAGAAGGTCTGCATCGGTCTTCCCGTTGTTTGCTGCCTTGATAATCTGGAACGGCTGCTTGATGACGGTTTCTTTACATACAGAAGTTCTTTCTACTGTCGGAACAGTAGCACCTTCGTAAGTACAGTCCACATCATGTTCTGTCGGATCCAGTACGTATCCCACCGGAGCACTAAGCTCTTTCAGATAATACTTTCCAAGATACAGATCCGATACAGAAGCTTCGCCATTCTTATCCGTTGTCAGGGATGTGATCAGGCTGTCTTTCTTATGGATTGTTCCGGTTCTTCCATCCGGATGAACAATATCTTCCCTTGCATAAAGACCATATACCGCACCTTCCAGTGTTGCATCGCCCTGTGCTTCATTGCCTGTCTCAGCATCCTGTTTTGCAATGTTGAGCTTTGCATTTGTTCGCTTATCCGTTGCATTTTTGGTCGTTGTCTTTCCGATAGCAAGAGTCACATTATAAGACTTTGTATCGATCTGATATCCTGTCGGAACAGAGATCTCTTTCAGATAAACAACTTCCTGTGTCTTTTCCATTGTAAGCTGAGAAGCACCATTCTGATCTGTTGCAGGCATCTCTGCAATCAGCTTTGTACATGCAGCATCGGAATAGATCCCGTACACCGCACCAGCCAGTGCATTGCCTGTATCCTGATCCTTCTTTACAATGGATACCTTGCATTCTTTTGTCCAGGTTACTTTAAAATCCACATATTTCTCATTTCCGACACCTTCACCGAAAACAAGAGCTAGGTCCTGTGTTCCAGATCCTGTTACAATCTTGTAAGCAGAGTATTCTTTATCAATGCTTCCCTTCATCCGAGAAGAAAATGTAGCACTGACGCTCTCTGCCTGATCAAGTGGTGCTGTCAGATAAAACTGTGTACCTCCACTGATTTCTACACTTGCTCCTGCAGCACTTGTTTTACCGGTTGTCACATTTACAAGCTTTACACCGCTTGGCAACTTAAATGTGATTGTCTGCAGTTTATCTGCTTTGAATGTGATCACGCTTGTTCGCTGGCTGTTTCCTTCCACATAAGCCTTTACATTAGATTCGGAAAAGCTCATATCTACAGACGGAATGTCCGGCATATTTACACAATAATTGTAAAGTTCCATTGCCAGGTTCTTTCCTGTTGCATTGGTTCCGGATGCCCAGTCACTGGATCCATTTGCATAAGCCGCTGCAAGATGGGTAATGATGAATCTCTTTCCTGCCGGAAAATCCGGATGTTTCTCATCGAAGAAACCATTCTCATCACTTGCTTTTGTTCCGTAATAGCAGACCTTTGCAAGTGTCTTTCCATCGGCAAGTTTCTGGATCGTATAAGTTCCATTTCCCGGTCCTTTTTTCGATGGTTCAACACAGTATGCTGTCGCATTGATGCTTCCCCATTTCACATAATACGGACAAGTCAGATAAGAACCTAATCCATAATCTGCGTAATAGTACCAGGAGCCGGCTGTAACTGTGACTGATTTTGTTCCTGTTTCACCGGAAGCAAGCATCATTGGCATATCAAAAGTAATACTTTCGCCTGCTTCAAGATCTGCAAGAGCAACTTCCTGGTCAACAGCTTCCTGCATAACCTCTGAGAGTGTGATCCCTGTTTCCGGATCAACGGTCTCCTGATCCTCCGTTGCTTCGATCTCTGCATCAAATTCTTTTTCTGTCAGTTCTGTTTTGCTCTCCGTGTCAGCAGCATCAGTTTCCTCTGTAGACGAGTCAGCCTCAGAATCCTCTGTTTCTGTCTTATCGGAAGAACCAGCATCCTGATCAGAAGAACTTTCTGACTGTGAATCTTTCTGTTGATCCGCTTCTTTTACCACGATCTTTCGATTGATCTGGTAGGTTGGGTGATCCGTTGTCTGTGGTTCTACATAATAGACTGCCTTATAGGAATTGGCATAATCGGTAGAAAAATCATTCCCGTCCGTATCTTTTGCTTCCTGAAATGTAACTTTTACTTTGCTGTCATCCTGAATCGTAAGACCGGTATAATCACTCTTTACATCGAAATTGTCTCCAACCTTGATCTCATAATCCTTTGCAGTTACCACTTCATCTTCATCCAACTGATCCTTGATCTCCTCATAATACGGAATCTTTTTTACAGATCCGGCATCATCAGAAGCATAGGCAACAGCGGGAGAGAGTACCGTTGATAGAACCGTTACTGCAGTCAGTAAACCGGACATCACCCTGCGTGCTTTCTTTTTCACGTTCATTCTCTTAAATCCTTCCTTTCTGATTCTTTTGTGTATGGTTATCTGTTAGTTTCTGCATATTATCTTTTATACGAAGATGATCGCCTCCTTTCCTGAAATTTGCGCTATTTGGGACAGTCAGCACAAGCTGAGATAACAGCACAAATATATGGCGGTACCTGTTTGTCACAAATACCGCCACATGATTTCTACTGTCATCCTCTTTTTAGATTCAGACATTTTATTTTGATTTAAGATTTAAGCGTTTTCCTGTTTTCTTTCCCGGATCCGTTCCTATATCAGTTTCCATCTCTAATACGTTTTCTTCTGGCAGACACGCAGCTTTTCGCTCTATGCATGTTCAAACCAAATATCACTCCGGGCAGGCTATTCATTTTTCAAGGTACATGAAGGTGTTCTATGCAAACCCTTCATATAACGAAACGCTCAGAGCCTGTTTTACAGTGGTCTAATTCAATTTTTTTGAAATTTTTTTAAAATTCTTCGTTTTCCGCCTTTTTTTTCATCGTTTTTAATGCCCTGTTCAGGAGGTCATTTACACTCTGCTGTTTGATTCCCAGATAATCTGCGACATCCTGCTGACGCATTTCCTCGAAATAAACCAGATTGAGTACCGTCTTTTGCCTCTCTGTCAATTCCTTGATCAGTGCATGCAGAATTTCTCTGTCGATAACATCGTCAACAAAATCTTTTGAAGATCCTCTCATAATCTCCGCATCATCTGTAACATCGCTGTTAGAAAATACACCATGATTGGTGCTGATTTTGCGCTGGCTGTATGCCATACGGTCTTCAGCCTCCATCAGCAGACGGATATACCAGTTTTCATTATCAAAGAACTCTTTATTGAATTCCTTGTTATCGCCAGTTACACTCACATATTCATAGTCATCACAACTATGAAGCGGAAATACGGTTGATTGATTTCCCGCTGTATAAAGCACATATCCGTGATCATAAACAGAGATCGTTGTATCTGCATTGATCATTTCTTTTACTACAACTTTGTGTTCTTTCAAGGATTTCACGCTTGGGATTCTTTTCTCCACATCAGCAACTTTCACGATTTTTTTCAGTTCTTTTAATGTCAACATAAAGACCACCTTTCTGCCTTTCGGCTCCGGGTGGTCCATTCCATCTTTTATGAAATTTCTGCACAGACATAAAGAACTGCAGCACAAGAGGTCACGAACTCACCCGTTTTTTTTGAACGGGAGTCCGCGACTCCTTTGTAACGCATGTATCTGCGTTTAGATTAAGTTTGCCAGATTGCCTGGCTTATTCAGTTGCTATGTGCATCTTCTGATTTATTCTCTGTTTGCTCTTTGCGAAACATGGAATAATCGCCCATAGCATCGTAAGGACAATGCCTTACAAATTCCTGGTATTCGATTTCAGTCATCTTTGTTTCCTCCTTTGTGTCATATTATCAAAATCTCTATTTACAATTATTTTTGCAGAAGAGAATTCAACCTCTATATAACGAAACGCTGAGAGCCTGTTTTACAGTGGGGTACGACAAAAAAATTTAAAAATTTTTCGAAATACGTCAAAAAAGCCCGACAAAACAAATACTTCAACAATCTCCAAAACCAGAAAATACTTCTGATCTTGCAGTGTATCCGTAAATGTTTTGCCGGGCTCTTAGTGATTCCAGTCAGGTTCAGCTCCTTGACAAACTCTTGCTGTCTGGTGCGTTCTTGATGGTTCCTGCCAAATTCAACGCTTACTACAGACAGCTCATTCTATTCTGTTATGATCCCTGATTCATCATCTTTCGGGAATACGTCCGCATCCTGGACTTTAATTGTTCATCACGAATGTGGATCGGACGAACCGACACCATATCATCCTTTACAAATATCTCCAATGTACTGCGACATTTTTTGCACTCCACTTCTGAATCGCTTTGTGCGCTCTTTTCAATAAATGCTCCACATACAGAGCAGTGTACATGCCATTTAATAGCACCTGATCCCATATAGGCTTCCTCCTTTAAGCAATAAGATATTTCTCCATTTATTACTCAACGGACCAAAGGGAAATCAAATCCGCCTTATGAGCATCATGCCATCCATTCCGTAAGTGCCAAAGCTGCACGAACAGCACGATTTTTATTCTAATCAGATCTGCTTTGTCGATCTGTGCATCCTTTTTTATCCTTCCACCAGCTACCACACACTCTTTCCGGTATAAAAAATTCCGCTGTGATTCATTAACATGATATTTCAATAGTTTCAAATACATCACCGGTCAGGTCACAGATATCTTTGATCTGAATCTCGGTATCACCGATCCGTAAGTGAACGGATGGATCAAAAAATTCTACAGTTCCAGATAACGTATGGTACTGACCAACGGATGGATCCTTCCAGGACTTTTGAAAATAAGTTGCCTGTATCTTCATTCCATATGCCAGGATCCTTAATTTCATATCCAACTCATTTTTCTTTTCCTCAGATAAATCTCTTTTTGGTTCATAAATGATTTCCTGTTGCCGGATTGTTTCATCCAGTCCACGAAGTGCCGCAAATGGAGCAAACTGTTTTGCCCTGCGTCCTACATCCATGGGATGTCTCCTGGAAACCGGTCTTGGTAAATATAAATAGGGTTGATATGCACTTGCCAGCACTTTTTGCACCTCCTCTAAGCACGGTGACCTCCAATCTGTTCATTGCGTTCTCTATAGGTAGAACACTCTAGCAGGTTGGATCCTCGCATGATTGCATTCTTTCCATAACGCTGCTTTACATTTAATACTGCTTCCTGTAAATGCCATTCCTTATCGGTCTGTTTTGGATCATCAAACAGACTGTACTGCACATAACTTTCAGGAGAAACCCTGTTCGCACACACCTCGATTCTTCGGATTCCGGTATATTTGTCTGCAATCCTAAGATATAAATCCTCCACTGCATCCATGATCTTTTTGGAACTGTTACTTCCTCTTTCAAGTTTTACAGTTCCTTTGGATGCCTCATGCTCATACCTGTGGTCATATGCAATCCATAAGGTAAGAGAGCTGGTTACCAGTCCTTTTTCAAACAAATCCAGGATCAGGTTGTCTGTCATTTCCCTTACGATCACAAGTGCTTCTTCAAAAGAATAATTCCGCATCAGCACCTGACCATTCGAAAGGCTGTGTTCCTCAGAATGATAATTCTTGATGTCACTCATTCGGCATGTTTCATAGCCCCATGCATGATCGATCAACAGCTCTGCGTCAATCCCAAACATCTTATACAACCAGTCCTCGGATCTTAAAGAAGCCATTGCGATATCGCCCATCGTATGGATCCCGTAACCGGCCAGTTTCTTTTCAGTCCGGGATCCAATCCTCCAGAAGTCACTTAATGGTTTATGATCCCATAACTGCTCTCTGTAAGAGAATTCATCCAGGATACCGATATGATCATCCACATGTTTTGCTACGATATCCATTGCAATCTTAGCAAGATACAGATTGTTTCCCACACCTGCAGTTGCAGTGATACCAGTTTCCTCCATGACAGCCTGCATAAGCTTTACCGCCATTTCTTTTGCAGTGAGATGATAAAGCTGCAGATAATTGGTCACATCAATAAAACATTCATCGACACTGTACACATGGATATCTTCTTTTGAGACATACCGCAGATAGATTCCATAAATCTTTGCGGAATAATCCATGTACAGCTGCATCCTCGGCATGGCTGTAACGTACTTCACACAATCCGGTATCTCATGGATCCGGCACCGGTTCTTGATGCCAAGTGCCTTCATAGCCGGAGTGATTGCCAGACAGATTGTAGACTTTGATCTGGTCGGATCTGCAACCACCAGATTTGCTTTAAACGGATCCAGTCCACGTTCTACGCATTCTACAGAAGCATAAAAGGACTTTAGATCAATACAGATAATAGAAGTCTGATCCTGACTCACATTGTCACCTCCTATACGTCTTTCCTCTTTTTTGACATATATCCCATTTTGACTGTCAATGTCTATACATCTTTCCTGTTTTCTTCAAAACACAGGAAATTCATTTCTCATATCCATTGACAAAAGAGGAAATATTGTGTATCTTATAGGAAAGATATTTCCCTTATCTGTGATTCACATTATAGGAGAGATATTTCCCTTTGTCAAGATTAATTTTTGATTTTAAGGAGATACATTTCCCGTTTTGCCTTGAAGCGGCTAATGAAACTTATAAGAAAAGGCTTAGAAAGAGGTA
>SKEE01002605.1_pt1 | contig 11991 bp, 10 predicted proteins | sample 4826661 | NCBI WGS metagenome assembly SKEE01 (sample SAMN11008817, study PRJNA524170) | human gut metagenome | biome: Human fecal sample; material: Feces; isolation source: fecal sample from pouch patient p20 | host: Homo sapiens | place: Israel: Tel-Aviv | collected 2016-11-14
CGGCAGGGAAACTGCTTTTCCGCTCATCATGGCGATGAATACCACCGTCAGCATATAAGATACCGGGTCATTTGAACCGGATTCCAGTTCCAGAAGCGATGCCGTATGATATTTCAGATCCAGCTTTTTCGTACGCAGGATATTAAATACAGACGCTGCGTCCGTAGATGCGATCACGGATCCAACCAGAAAGCTCTCCAACCACGGCAGGCGCAGCGCCAGATGTACGAACACGCCTACAAATCCGGTGGTCAGCGCCACGCCCAGTGTGGACAAAAGCAGTGCCTTTGCCGCCACACTCTTTGCTTCCTTCACATTTGTCCCAAAACCTCCGTAAAAGATGATAAAGATCAGGCTGACAGAACAGATCGTCTCCGTCACTCCATAATCATCAAACACAATCCGAAAGATCCCATCTTCCCCAAACAGCATTCCAAGCCCGATAAAGATCAAAAGGGATGGCACAGCCAGTCTGGAGGTTACGCGTCCCATCAGAACACAGATCATGATCACCACACCCACAAGCAGAATAATCTGATTCAAAGATCCACTCCTTTCTTCCCATTAGAACGACAAAACCCGTCCGGTTTTTTCTAAAAAAGCCAGACGGGTCCACGGCAGAATCAGCTCTGCCACTATGTTAAATTTTCGTTCAGATTCTGAATTAAGCTAATTTTGCTTTAGCCAGCTCAGCCAGTTTAGCAAAGCCCTCAGCATCGTTGATAGCCATGTCAGACAGGACCTTACGGTTCATCTCAACGCCAGCCAGCTTTAAGCCATACATGAACTTGCTGTAGGACAGACCGTTGATACGTGCTGCTGCGTTGATACGAGCGATCCACAGCTGACGGAACTGTCTCTTTCTCTGCTTGCGGCCTGCGTAGGAGCTGGTCAGAGCTCTCATTACAGACTGCTTTGCTACTCTATACTGTTTAGAACGTGCTCCTCTGTAGCCTTTAGCCATCTTCAGCACTCTATTGTGTTTCTTCTTTGCGTTCATACCGCCTTTAATTCTTGCCATCGGTTTTTCCTCCTTCTTAATCTAATCAGTCTATTACAGATATGGTAAAATCTTCTTCATTACCTTTGCGTTGGTAGCATCGGTAACGATATCTTTTCTAAGATTTCTTTTTCTCTTGGTAGACTTCTTAGTTAAGATGTGAGATTTGTATGCTTTATTTCTTACCAGCTTACCGGTACCGGTCTTTTTGAAACGTTTTGCAGCTGCTCTGCTTGTTTTTAATTTAGGCATTATAACTTCCTCCTTAATCTTTCTCTTTGCTTTTACTTCTTGGCAGTCAAAAACATAACCATGCTTCTTCCTTCCACTTTGGAAGGCTTGTCAATGGTTGCGATATCCTTTAAGCTCTCTGCAAAGTCATCCAGGATATACTTGGACTTGGACATGTGCGCCATCTCACGACCACGGAAACGTAAGGTAACTTTGACTTTATCGCCCTTTTCCAGGAACTTTCGTGCTGCGCCCGTTTTTGTGTTCAAATCGTTGGTGTCAATGTTCGGAGACAACCGCACTTCTTTAACCTCGATTACCTTCTGTTTTTTTCTAGCTTCTTTTTCTTTTCTTGCCAGCTCGTAACGATATTTACCGTAATCGATAATCTTACAAACCGGTGGCTTTGCCGTCGGAGCAATCTTTACGAGATCCAGTTCCGCGTCCTGAGCCAGTTTGTAGGCTTCCTTCGCGGACATGATACCCAGCTGCTCGCCGTCTTCACCAATCAATCGAACTTCTTTGTCTCTGATCTGTTCGTTAATCATTAACTCGCTAATAGTCGTGCACCCCCATCATAGAATTCTGCATGTCTGTTTTTCTGCATAAAAAAAGTAGATAGAATATTCTACCCACCCTCAAGAGCATCGCATAGGACGTTGTTGCCGCCGCATATACGTATTCTTTGCTATAAACCAGGGTCACTTGCTCGTGCCGAGGTGAGGTGGATACCTACTTTCCTGCGTTGTTCTCACAACTTCTGTTACTATACTATGAATCCCCGGGAAAGTCAAGCGCTTTTCCGGGGATTTTTCATATTTTTTCTATGACATCTGGAAGGTGGTGCAAAGGGTCTGTTCTGCCCTGCTTGCCCCATCCCCGGCAATGCCAATCTTTGCAGCCGCGCAGTGGCGGTTGTCATTGTAGATGCACTGTACCGCCTCACAGTCCACAGACAGGCTGCTTTCCGGTGTTTTAAAAACGTTCTTAAAGAGACCGCCCTTGTTCTCATCGAAACTTCCGCAGCAGGTCTGCTCTTTTTCCTTTGCATCGTACCCATCTACCATGATGGACTGTTTGCAGCAGCAGTGATCCGCATTGTGAAGACAGCTTGTTACATTGCACTCTAATTTCGTCATGGAACCCATACCTCCTGTTTGTTATTATTTCATTCCACAGGTTTAGTATGGGTTCCTTTTCAGAAATCTATGCGATTTTTTTCTCCGCAATTACTTCTGCTCTGCCTTCACCTCAACGGCACGTGCTTCTCTGGAAGCAATTTCCTTTTTGATGTTCTCGATAAAGCTTTCTAAGGATGCCTGTCCCTCGTCGCCTTTGAAACGGCTGCGGACAGATACCACGCCCTCTTCCTCTTCCTTCTGGCCTACTACCAGCATGTACGGAATCTTGTTCTTCTGAGCCTCACGGATCTTGTAGCCGATCTTCTCAGAACGGGTATCTACCTCTGCGCGGATATTTTCTGCATCCAGGGCAGCTTTTACTTTCTCCGCATAGTCCATGTACTTGTCGGAGATCGGCAGTACCTTTACCTGTACCGGAGCCAGCCAGGTCGGGAATGCGCCTGCAAAATGCTCGATCAGGATACCGATGAAACGCTCGATGGAGCCGAAAGCAACACGATGGATCATGATCGGACGATGCTTCTCGCCATCTGCGCCGATGTACTCCAGCTCAAAACGCTGCGGAAGCTGGAAGTCAAGCTGAATAGTACCGCACTGCCAGGTTCTTCCGATGGCATCGACCAGATGGAAGTCGATCTTCGGTCCGTAGAACGCGCCGTCGCCCTCGTTTACAACGTAATCCAGACCCATCTCATCCAGAGCGCTTCTTAAACCGTCGGTAGCCATCTCCCAGTCTGCATCACTTCCCATGCTGTCTTCCGGACGGGTGGAAAGCTCTACATGATATTTAAAGCCGAACAGCTTGTAAACGCTGTCGATGAGCTGCGCAACGCCTTTGATCTCGTCTTTGATCTGATCCGGGGTCATGAAGATGTGCGCATCATCCTGGGTGAAGCAGCGCACACGCATCAGGCCGTGCAGCTGGCCGGATTTCTCATGACGGTGAACGATACCAAGCTCACCCATGCGCAGCGGCAGGTCGCGGTAGGAACGCGGCTCGGAAGCATAAACCAGAACGCCGCCCGGGCAGTTCATTGGTTTGATTGCGTAGTCCTGCTCGTCAATGACGGTGGTGTACATGTTGTCTTTGTAGTGATCCCAGTGGCCGGAGGTCTCCCACAGGCTTCTGTTTAAGATGATCGGGGTGGAAATCTCTACATAACCTGCCTTTTTGTGGATCTCTCTCCAGTACTCTAACAGGGTGTTTTTCAGAACCATGCCCTTCGGCAGGAAGAACGGGAATCCCGGGCCAGCCTCGTGCATCATGAACAGGCCAAGCTCTTTGCCCAGTTTTCTGTGGTCACGCTTCTTTGCCTCTTCCATCATGGTAACATATGCTTCCAGTTCTTCTTTCTTTGCGAACGCAGTTGCGTAGATACGGGTCAGCATCTTGTTATGCTCGTTGCCTCTCCAGTAAGCGCCTGCAATGCTGGTCAGCTTGTAAGCCTTTCCAACTTCCTTGGTATTCATTAAGTGCGGGCCTGCGCAAAGGTCAGTAAACTCCCCCTGCTTGTAGAAGCTGATCTCCTCACCCTCTGGAAGGTCCTCGATAAGCTCTACCTTGTACGGCTCCTCTTTTTCTTTCATCAGAGCCAGCGCCTCTTCTCTCGGAAGGGTGAAACGCTCTAACGGCAGCGCCTCTTTGATGATCTTCTTCATCTCAGCCTCGATCTTCTCCAGATCGTCTGCGGTGATCGGGGTCTCGAAGTCGATATCATAGTAGAATCCATCTGCGATAGACGGGCCGATCGCCAGCTTCGCGCTCGGATACAGTCTCTTGATAGCCTGTGCCATAACGTGGCTTGCGGTGTGGCGCAGTGCTGCCAGACCTGCCTCATCCTTTGCAGTCAGGATGTTTAACTCGCAGTCCTTGTCCAGTACGGTGCGCAGGTCTTCTACCTGTCCGTCTACCTCACCGACACAGGCTACCCGTGCCAGCCCTTCGCTGATGTCACGGGCAATGTCAATAATGGGCATAGCCTGTGCGTACTCTTTTTTGCTTCCATCTTTTAATGTGATGATCATGCCTTTTTCCTCCTGGTATTCTTTGTTAAAATGATGATACAAGGGACGATAAGGATTTAATAAAATAAAAAGTCCCCTGCCTGATGCGCTTTGCGCACCGGACAAGGGACGACAATTCTTTTATCGCGGTTCCACCCTGTTTGCCGCCTGATATTTCAGACAGCCGCTTCATTCTGATGGTAACGGAATCACCGGATCCGATTAAGGACCACTCCGAGCCGGTTTTCCTGCTGACTTCCTCATAAGATACTCGCACCACATGCATCTCTCTCTGAATGGTTCTGCCAGAGTACTCTGCTCATCAACGTGTTAACATATGAAAATTTCTCTCATATCTTCAACTGATTATAGCACGGAAGATAAATATGTCAAGCATTAAAAATCTGATTTCGTCTTAATTCCGTCTTAATTCATGCTTGCATTCAGGGTACGCATGGCTCCCATACAGCTCAGCTCATTTCCGTCTATGTCGCGAAGCTGTCCATCCTGGACGAAATTGTATACATGGATATTATCCAGATAAACATCGCCATCGGTTTCAAAGCTCACTTCATAAAAGCCTTTCCGGCCCAGATTCAGATCATACTGTTTCGGCCCGTTAACCTCCACTGTCTGGCTCATGGAACCAAGCTTTACGGTCAGTACTGCAGGCTCATCACTGTCTGCCGTAAAGCGGACATGTCCATCATGGGTCGTGCGTCCTCCAATGCGGTGCCCTACTTTCTGGGCAAGGCTTCCTCCGCTCTGTAAAAGGAGCTGGCTGCTGCCATTTCGCTCCATCACGCTGCCGTTTGTTACATTCCAGCCCCTGGTTCCCAGCGCAAACTGGTGATTGTAAACCGGGTTGTTGGTGTAATTCCGGTAAGTCCAGACCGCGTAACCATTGGTGTGCGCGCGCAGCGTATCCGGGATGCCGGTGAGGAAAGCTCCCCTGTGGCTTTCCGCCAGTCTCGCGTTCTGTTCAAAACCTTCCGTCGCATCCATGTAAAGAAGCTGGTCAATGAATACCGGCTTTCCGCCATTATTAGCCCGGACAAGGGAAAGCTGTTCATTCATGGTTTTGATTGCCTCCTGGGTGGAAAGCACGTCACCAAACCCATGTCCCATGGACACGCTGTACATAAGAGATGTGTACCCTGCGTCCGCACACGGAAACGTGCCATAATGCGACGCGCCCACCTGCCCGTTTCCATCCTGCGCGTCGACCGGGTCTACATCAAGCCGGACCTCCATAGACAGATTTGGGAACACCTTCTGGGTATCTTCCAGAAGATCATTTAAAAAATCATCATAAAATTCATAAAACAGCTTGTAGGCATATTCCTTCCTTGCCGGGATATAGACATTGTCATAGCTGGTAAATTTTTCTGCCGGCTGGTAATATTCATTTACCTGTTTCAGGGAATAATGTTTTTTCAGCCATGTCTGATAGCCGCATTCCTTAGCAGCATTCCGGCTGTTGGCACCCTTTCCCAGATTCGCCGCGTCCTCCACATAGTTCCAAAAATCCTCCCAGGTCATGAATCCGCCATAAAAATTGGAGTGCGCTGATGCGGTCCGGTAGATCTGCTTTGCATATGCCAGCCATGCAGCGCGGGTGGACGGATCCTTTAGCAGATCCCGAAAACGCCCTGTTACCACATCATCGTTATAATAGTCCCACACATAACCAACCCGCAGTTCCACCATAAGCCCGTGGGCATTTGCGGCATTCATAACCTTGTCGAGTTTCTGAAACGCGTAACGGTTGTAGGAAACCGGGAGTACCCCAGGCTGAAATTCCCGCCACGGAACCACCAGCACAATGCTGTTGAACCCATCTGCCGCAATCTGTGCCAGTTCCTCATCCATATGGTCGCTCTCTGAGTTCCAGAAATTGCTCACCCATGCATCCGACACATAAGTTGCCGCTTTCAGGTAAGAAGGTGCCGCCTCACTCCGGATTCCCGATACTGTCAGGGATAGTGCCACCACTGCTGCTGTGATACCTGCTCCAGCTGCACGGACCAGTTTTTTCATCTTCATATGTAACCCCGCCGATTTCCCGTTACACTTCTGCTGCCTTTGCGTAACATTTTTCTTTTGCTGTGCTGTACCTGTTATTTTATGTCGGGCATGATCACGCTGTTGATACAGCAAACTGAATTTTATTCTATCACAGCTTTCCATGCTTCGTCAATGTAGTTCCCTGATCTTGCAAACAGCAACAATGGGAAACCAGGCACCATTAATTGGATGTGTGATTTTCTCCCGTCGCGTAATCAATTTCAACGCCCGGCTGGACATTATACACATACACACAGTACTCCACGCCATCTCCCGCGTCCTCCACGGATTCCGCCTCCATCAGCACACCGGACGCAACCAGGTTATTACCCTCAAAGACCGGCGTCACCCGGTAGAGCACATGGTTTTCCGTTTCTTTTACATAGTCCGCCACCAGATTCTCAAAGGGCAGCATACCATCGACATTCAAATAGCGGGTGCCTGTGATCAGGTTTTTCTCATTGGCATTCTCGGCGGTCAGCTGATAGCCGATCAGGTGGCAGCGGTTGTACAGATATTTTCCATCTACGAAATCATATTTGGACACCTGCCAGCCAGATGGCTTCACCTTGCTGATGGAGCCGCGCTTTTCTGTCGGCATCAGGTCCGTTCCAACACTGGAATACGCTGTACCACAGCGGCCAAGTTCATCCAGGTCACTGTAATATTCAAAAGATTCACTGGTCATATCAGAGTCTGTAAAATAAGGGATGTTGCCGTTTACAACTGCATACGGTTCTCCAGAGTAGGCCGGAATAGCCGCAAGATCCACGTAAACATTGGCGCCGGTGCCAGTCGCACCGGCTGTTCCACTTTCCGAAGTTTCTGATACAGAATTCTCTGCTCCCTCCCGGGAAGTTCCGGCATCCAGCACAGTTTCATAAGCATCCAGTACTTTGTCTGCTGCCTGTTCCAGACGTCCAATGTCTTTCTGACTGACGCCTATGGCCGCCAGAATTATGGCCACAGCAGCAAATACCGCCACTCTGCCTTTTTTCCCTGCCTTTGCCTTTTTATAGCGTTTTGCTCCGCGCTTTACCTGATTATACACATTCTTTTTTCTGCTCATGGTGTCATTCTCCCGCTGTCATTTCCATCGTATTTTGTTCTGATTTTCTCCGGAAACCGTAATTTCTTACAGATCCAGAGGCGTCAATTCTCCGTTCTCTGCCCGATACCGGTAAACCTTTCTGCTCAGGATCTCCTCTTTCCTGTTTATGTAACGGTTCATCTGCTTCAGCCGGTCAAGAACCTCTGATATGTTCCGATCAGGTCAGACTGTACTGCTTTTTCCGCAAGACACTTCATAAATTCGGCTTTAAATTCATTATAATTCATAGCTTCTCCCTCATTTCTTCTGAAATATGCAGCATGAAAAAGAAAAGACCGCGTAAATACGCGGTCTTTCGAGTGGAGCTGAGGGGAATCGAACCCCTGTCCGAAAACCAATTCCCTGTTCTTCTACTATCATAGTCTGCTATTTGACATTCCCTCTGCCGCACGGGAACAGACACTCTTGCGGTTTCAGTAGCTTCATGATACGCCCATGCACGCAAAGCTTAATGCATGTCGTTTCTCACATAGTCGATGCCAGATTCTTAATGTGTGAGTGCACTAAGGCTGACAGCAGCCATTAGGCTGCGTATGCTAAATTATCTTCAGCGTTTAATTTTAATTTTGCCGTTTGACGCACCGCATGCGGATAGCTTCACCAGCTGCATGATCCCCGTCGAAACCAGTACAACCCCTTACTGGCCCGCCGTGACTCACCGGCGATTCTTAACGCCTGAATTTCTGCCAGAGTATGATTTCAGCACCTTCAAGCTTGTGATATTGTAACACCCGGACGCAGTTTTGTCAACGCAGTCCGGGTGTTTTTAACCACTGGTTTAAAACCAGTTATTTTCTTTTGTTTCCCAATTATTTGATCTTATGGATCCATCCTTCCGGAGCTTCAATCTTGCCCATCTGGATGCCGGTTAAGGTATCATACAGCTTCTGCATAACCGGACCCATCTTCTCCATGCCGCTCGGGAAGCAGATTTCTTTGCCGTGGTCTACAACCTTGCCTACTGGGGAGATAACTGCTGCGGTTCCGCACAGTCCGCACTCTGCGAAGTCGCCAAGCTCGGACAGTTTTACCGGACGCTGGGTTACCTTCATGCCAAGGTAATGCTCCGCAACGTATACCAGAGAACGTCTGGTGATGGACGGCAGAATGGAGTCAGACTTCGGAGTTACAAGCTCACCGTCTTTGGTTACGAACAGGAAGTTCGCGCCACCGGTCTCCTCTACATAGGTTCTGGTTGCCGGATCCAGGAACATATTCTCATCGAATCCGTTGTCATGCGCAACCTCATGTGCATGCAGACTCATTGCATAGTTTAAACCAGCTTTTACATGACCGGTTCCGTGAGGTGCCGCACGGTCGAAATCACTGACACAGATGGTGATCGGCTTTGCGCCGCCCTTGAAGTACGGGCCTACCGGAGTTACCAGGATACGGAACTGATACTCGTTAGACGGTTTTACACCGATAACCGGGCCTGAAGCAAACATGTACGGGCGGATGTAAAGAGTGGCTCCGCTGCCATACGGCGGAACCCATGCTTCATTTGCCTTTACGACCTTATCCAGAGCATCAATCCAGCGGTCCTTCGGGAACTGCGGCATCTCCAGTCTTGCGCAGGAGTCCATCATACGCTCTGCGTTTAAGTCCGGGCGGAAGGTTACGATGCTGCCGTCCTCGGTGGTGTATGCCTTTAAGCCCTCAAAGCACTCCTGGCAGTACTGCAGGATGCCTGCACACTCGTTGATGACTACGTTCGGATCCTCGGTGAGAGTACCCTCATCCCACTTTCCGTCTTTATAGTTTGATACATAGCGGTAATCGGTTGTCACATAACTGAATCCGATATTAGCCCAGTCAAGATTTTTCTTTTCCATTGTCTTATCCTCCATCTCTGGTTTCCCATGGACCCCGATGCGGTATCCTGATGCATTTGCCGTTTTGTCATCCGCGGGAAGATTTGTAATCGATTGATTAATGAACATTATAGACCCGACTGTTCTGAAAATCAATGGTTGATTTTCAATTTCCCTATACATGTGCTTCATGCCAGGTATAACCTAAATCTATCATGTCACTCTTTTTCATAACCGCAATGGCTATCTCAGCTTCTGCTTGTAATCCCGCTCCACCTCACGGCGCTGATCCTTTTTGGCAATATCATCCCGCTTATCGTAGAGCTTCTTGCCTCGTGCCAGACCAATCTCCACCTTCACCAGGCTGCCCTTGAAGTACACCTGCAGCGGCACCAGGGTCAGGCCCTTCTCGCGGATCTTGCCCTCCAGCTTGTTGATCTCGCTGCGGTGCATCAGCAGTTTTCTTGCCCGGAGCGGGTCTTTGTTGAAGATGTTGCCCTTCTCGTAGGGATTGATGTGCATACCATAGATATAGACCTCGTTCTTGTCGATCCGCACGAAGGCTTCCTTGACGCTGCATTTTCCCATACGGATGGATTTGACTTCCGTTCCAAACAGCTCAATGCCGCACTCAAATTTCTCATCGATAAAATAGTCATGGTAAGCCTTCTTGTTGTTAGCTACCAGCTTGATTGCTTCTTTCAAAATAAAACCTCCTGTCTTTTCCCCAGTTAAAATCTTACTCCTCCGGAAGCTCCAGATTCTTTGCCGGGATAAAATCGATTGTCTTGGTAAGCCGTTCCGTTCCGGTTACCACCACCTGGATCTTCTGTCCAAGCTTGTAGGTTTTTCCGCTCATTTCGCCCTTAAGCTCCATGCGCTCCTCGTTAAATACATAATAGTCACCATAGAGTTCATTCACATGCACCAGGCCCTCCACCGTATTCGGAAGCTCCACATAAAAGCCCCAGTTGGTCACACCAGAGATAACACCATCAAAGATCTCGCCGATGCGCTTTGACATGTACTCACACTTCTTAAGCTTGATGGTCTCGCGCTCCGCCTCCTCCGCACGCCGCTCCGTGGCAGAACACTGGATGGTCACGCCGGTCAGGATCTTATCGTAATGAGCGATGCGTTTCTCACTCAGGCCGCCACGCAGATTTTCCTTAATAATGCGGTGGATCTGCAGATCGGGATAACGTCGGATCGGAGAGGTGAAATGGGTATAATACTTCGCAGCCAGGCCGAAATGTCCGCTGCAGACAGGCATGTATTTTGCCTGCTTCATGGAACGCAGGGTCAGGCGGCTGATGAGTGCTTCCTCTTCGGTTCCTTCAATCTTTTTCAGAAGCTTCTGCAGCTCCTTCGGATGCACTTCACCGTCGTGGGTGCGGATGGTGTAGCCAAAGTTGTTAATGAACACACCCAGGCGCTTCATCTTCTCCGGGTCCGGGTTATCGTGGGTACGGTATACAAACGGGATATCCTGCCAGAAATAATCTTCCGCAATGGTCTCGTTGGCCATCAGCATAAAGTCCTCAATGATTTTCGTAGCTGCGTTGCGCTCATACGGCTTAATGTCCACCGGACGTCCCTTTTCATCCAGAATGATCTTGGACTCCGGGAAATCAAAATCGATGGAACCGCGCTGGCGCCGCTTCTCCCGCAGGATGTCCGCCAGCTCTTTCATAAGATCAAACATGTCCACGAAGTCCGCGTACTCTTCCATGGTCTTTTCATCGCGGTCCGTCACAATGGCATTCACCGCCGTATAAGTCATGCGGCGGTCTACCCGGATCACAGTTTCCGCAATCTCATGGCCCAGCACACGCCCCTGTGGATCAATCTCCATGATACAGCTCAGGGCCAGACGGTCTGTTCCTGCGTTCAGGGAGCAGATACCGTTGGAAAGCTTGTGCGGCAGCATCGGGATCACACGATCTACCAGATATACGCTGGTGCCGCGGTTTAAGGCTTCCTCGTCCAGAGGACTTCCCTCTGTCACATAATGGCTGACATCCGCAATGTGGACGCCCAGCTTGTAGCCGTAGCTTTCCCGGCTGATGGTGATGGCGTCATCCAGGTCCTTGGCATCCTCGCCATCGATGGTTACAGTCTGCCAGTCGCGGATATCCTTCCGGCCTGCCAGATCTTCCTTTGCTACCTTATCCGGAATGCGGCTCACCTGTTTCATGACCTCCGGCGGATACTCGCCCGGAATGCCATAAGCCTTCACAATGGATAAAATATCGGTTCCCGGGTCATTCACATGACCAATGATCTCGGTGATGACGCCCTCCGGGTTCTTGTGTTCGCCGCCAAAATCCGTCAAACGCACTACGACCTTGTGACCGGTCACCGCGCCCATATCCTTTCCCTGTGGAATAAAAACATCGGCATTTATTTTCTGGTTATCCGGCACCACAAAGCCGAAATTCTTGTTTTTCTGATAAAAACCAACGATGGTCTGGTTCGCCCGCTCAATCACCCTGATAACGGCACCCTCCGGGCGTTTTCCCTTGGAAGCCGGACTCGCCGTAATCTGCACGGTGTCCCCGTGCATAGCGTCTTTGGTCTTCTCAGCCGGAATAAATACATCCTGGTCCATGCCCTCCACGG
>SKEE01002610.1_pt1 | contig 11982 bp, 10 predicted proteins | sample 4826661 | NCBI WGS metagenome assembly SKEE01 (sample SAMN11008817, study PRJNA524170) | human gut metagenome | biome: Human fecal sample; material: Feces; isolation source: fecal sample from pouch patient p20 | host: Homo sapiens | place: Israel: Tel-Aviv | collected 2016-11-14
ATTATATTTCTAAATTCAAAGTAAAAAATACACTGCCGATATTCATTATTTATGGCTTGTTTTTATTTTTAGCTTCTATTGGCATCAGATTAGTAGGCAAATATTGTTTTGATAATTCTATTAATAATTTTTATTTACTGATTGTTTCCGCTACTCATTTAGGATTAGCCGTATCAACTTATTTCATTTGTAATTATTTGGTTAACAAATTTACAATATTTATAAAAATTGCAAAATCAAATATTTGGATAACTTTTGATAAATTGTCATATCCAATATATATTACTCACTATGCTTTTTTAAATAGTGTAACTTCAGTTGATAATTTTGGATTATCTAAACCGATTTCATTTATACTTTTTATATTAATGACTATTACAAGCGCACTAATTATATTTTATATTGATAAAGCTATACAAAACAAAATTATCAGAACATAAAAGCAACTGAATATTTATTTTAAAAGCGTCAATAATATTTTTACAATTATAATTAAGGAGGATTATTATGATTGATAAAATTGCCCTGACGCTTTTAATTATAGGCGGACTTAACTGGGGCTGTGTAGGTATTTTTCAGTTTGACCTTGTCGCCTGGATTTGCGGCGGTCAGACAGGAATTATAAGCCGAATTGTTTACATTCTCGTTGCGCTCGCCGCAATTTGGTGTATTTCACTTTTATTTAGAGATACCGACTCCGATACTGCGGTTAATAATGATTCCGTGTAACGCAAAAGGTGGCTGTCCGCTACGAACAGCCACCTTATTTTTTATATGTAGTTTTAATTAAAGAGCCTCTACAATTTCCTTTGTATCTCTTGCAATAACAAGTTCTTCGTTAGTAGCAATAAGCTCAACTCTGATTTTTGAGTTTGGAGTTGAAAGTGTGCCTGTAACGCCGCACTTTGCTTTCTTGTTAAATTCCTTGTCCATCTCTACACCAAGGCAAGAAATGTAATCGCATACGGTTTCACGGAGCTGTGGCTGATTTTCGCCGATACCGGCTGTAAATACAATAGCGTCACAACCGCCGAGTGCAACATAGTAAGAACCGATTGTCTTTGCAATCTGATAATAAAGCATCTCATGTGCGAGGTGTGCTCTGTGGTTGCCCTGCTGTTCTGCAGCGCAAACATCACGGTCATCGGAAGATACACCCGATACACCCAAAAGACCTGATTCCTTATTAAGAATCTTAAGCATTTCTTCTGCAGAAACATTCTCTTTTTCTGCAATAAATGTAATTACGGATGGGTCAAGAGAACCTGAACGAGTACCCATCATAAAGCCGCCGAGCGGAGTAAGACCCATTGATGTATCAATTACCTTGCCGCCCTTGATAGCTGTGATTGATGAACCGTTGCCGATGTGACAAGTAATGATTTTTGTATCTTCAATATTCTTGCCCATAAGTTCAGCCATTTTCTGTGATACATAACGGTGAGAAGTACCGTGGAAGCCGTAACGGCGGATACCGTACTTTTCATAGTATTTATATGGAATAGCAAACATATAAGCCTTTTCCGGCATTGTCTGATGGAAAGCGGTATCAAATACTACAACCTGAGGAACATCTTTGCCGAATACCTTTGTACAAGCATTGATACCCTGAATGTGAGCGGGGTTGTGGAGAGGAGCAAGAGGAGCAAGCTCTTCAATCTTCTTGATAACATCGTCTGTTACGAGAACCGACTTATTAAAATAGCTGCCGCCCTGCACTACTCTGTGACCGATTGCGCTAACCTCTGACAAATCCTTGATTGCACCATACTGCGGATCAAGAAGTGCGTCCTTAACAGCCTCAAAAGCCTGTGTATGATTAACCATCTCTGTTTTGCGTTCAATTTTTGTGCCGTCAGGAGCTTTAAAACCGATAAATGCACCCTCCTGACCGATTCTTTCACAGTTTCCTTTTGCAAGTACCTTTTCGCTGTCCATATCAATAAGCTGATATTTAAGTGATGAGCTGCCTGCGTTAATAACGAGAACCTTCATTATTATTCATCCTTTCAACTATATTAGTTGTCCTAAAGCGATTTTTGATATATAATATATCTAAGGACAATTAAAAGTCACTCTGTGAGTGTTACACTATAATGATAAAACTTTTTATAATAGTTTTCAAGTGATTTTTTAATATCTGACAATAATTTTTTGCTTTTTCGAGGTAATGCTATGGCAATCGGCATAATTTGCGAATTTAACCCTTTTCATAACGGACATAAATATTTAATACAAAAGGCAAAAGGCCTTGTAAACGAGCCTGTTGCGGTTGTAATGAGCACAAGCTTTACACAGCGTGGCGAAATCGCAATTACAGACAAATTCACAAGGGCAAAGTCTGCCCTGCTCGGCGGCGCTGACCTTGTAATAGAACTGCCTGTTGCCTATGCCGTATCAAATGCAGAAGTATTTGCAAAAAGCGGAGTTAAAATTCTCTCATCTTTCTCACGACTCACACATCTTGCATTCGGTTGTGAAAACAGTAATATTGAACTTTTGAAACAGACAGCCGATGCACATAAAAATACTGCCGTACAATCGCTTGTGGCAAAGGAAATGCAAAACGGTTCGTATTATCCGAAAGCAATTGAATCTGCCGTGCGTGCAATATACGGCGATAAAACAGCCGAAATCCTTGCCACACCAAACAATGTGCTTGCCGTTGAATATCTTAAAGCATTGCCGAGCAACATATCACCACTGCCAATCCGTCGTGAGGGAGTTGAACACGACAGCGAAAACACTGAAAACGGTTTTGCCTCCGCATCATATATAAGAGAACAATTAAAGCAAGGCAAAAATATTGCGGAGTTTGCTCCTTTTGAACCGACAGAGCTTGCTCTGCCTGATAATTTGGAAACCGCCTTGCTGTATAAATTGCGCTCCATGTCTGTTCATCAGCTTGCCGATTTACCTGATGTAACCGAGGGACTTGAAAACAGAATTTACACGGCCGTGCACGAATATAATTCTGTTAATGAAATATTGTTTGCCGTAAAATCAAAGCGTTACACACTTGCAAGACTACGCAGAATTTTAATATGCGCACTTTTGAATATAACAAAAGAAATTCAAAACACCGAACCGAGCTATGCAAGAGTGCTCGGCTTTACAAATGACGGTGCAAAAATCCTGAAAAGCTGTACTCTCCCCGTTATAACCTCTGTAAAAAAAGGTTTGTCACTCGGAGGCAATACAGAAAAATTACTTAAAACAGAAATTTTCGCAACAGATGTTTTTTCACTCGCTGTAAATCCGCCTAAAAAGTGCGGAGCAGACTTCACAACGCCGATAATAAAAATATAAAATCAGTTACCGCAAAATAAATATCTGCTATAACTTGCAAATATTTTATTTTGTGGTAATATATATGTATATAGTTAGTTTAGACTAACCTATATGTTGAAAAGAGGTAATTCTATGACAAAGAAAAAATCAATTATAATGCTCTTATGCGGTATTTTAGGTTGCATATGTTTCGGATGCGGCGACAGCCTTTTATAAAAGAAATGATTAACTTTTCATTATATATCGAATGGCTTTCTTGTTGCTATCGCACTTTTAAAGGCTAACGCCGTTGTGTTCAAGCCGCCAAACAGCGAGCTGTTTGGCTATCGTCAGATTGCATAAGCGGAAAGTATTTGTGGGCTTTGCCCACACCCACGACCTTTGAAAAGGTCGACCAAACTTTTATAATTAATTGGCAAATCAATTTGCTAAACAATAATTTATTATTGTTATGCCAACATTCAGAACAGAACCTTTATTTACCCCATAATGCGTAAGCATTACTTTTTTGCATACTTAATTTTCAAAAAGTAAAAGCACCTGTCTGCTGACAAGTGCTTTCTTTTGGAGCGGATGACGGGGCTCGAACCCGCTACCTCCACCTTGGCAAGGTGGCGCTCTACCAGATGAGCTACATCCGCATTTTTGGTGCCTCCGGACGGAATCGAACCATCGACACGGGGATTTTCAGTCCCCTGCTCTACCGACTGAGCTACAGAGGCAAAAATTGGCGACCCGGAACGGGTTCGAACCGTCGACCTCTAGCGTGACAGGCTAGCGTTCTAACCAACTGAACTACCGGGCCAAATGGTGGGAACAATAGGACTCGAACCTATGACCCTCTGCTTGTAAGGCAGATGCTCTCCCAGCTGAGCTATGCTCCCATTGCCTTTGTCGCTTCGCTTTCGTTTGTCGTATCTCTTAGCGACAGGTATTATAATACACCATATCGGCTCAAATGTCAACACTTTTTTGAATTTTTTTCAAAAAAACTTTACAAAAGCAAAGCAACACGATATTTTACGACAATTTACTCTTTTGACTTTTTGTCTTTGGAAGTGTTATCCTTGGAATTTTTCTCTTTAATAATCTTCTCAAGGTCTTCTTTATTAAAGATATACTTCTTGTTACAGAAATGACAATTAGCCACTACTCTGCCGTTTTCATCAGGCATTGCACGAATTTCATCGTCGCTCATTGTACAGAAAAGTCTTTCGAGTTTTTCTCTTGAACAAGTGCAAACATACTTTACAGGGTACTCGTCAAGCACTTCTACCTCAAAGCCTGCAAGAGCGGTTTTGCATATATCAAGAATACTCATTCCCTTTGCAAGCATAGTTGTAACAGGCTCGAGAGTTTCGAGATTCTTTTCAAGTTTTTCAATTGTATCTTCAAAAGCACCCGGCAAAAGCTGAATAAGCAATCCGCCTGCGAGCATCACTTCGCCGTCCTCCTTATTAATAAGAACGCCAAGCGCACATACTGTGGGAATCTGCTCACTTGTTGCAAAATAATTGGTAATATCCTCGGCAATCTCTCCGCTTACAAGCTCAACCTGACCGATATACGGGTCGCCTGAACCGTAATCACGCATTACATTAAGCACACCGTTTTTACCTACTGCTTTTGAAACATTGATTTTGCCGTTGTTATAGTATTCGGTAGGGCAATTTGCGTTTCCTACATATCCACGAACATTACCCTTACTGTCCGCAACCGCTATTACGGGGCCGAGTTCTCCGTCACCCGATACTCTAAGGTTAATTGATGCGTCTTTCTGCTTGAGCATTGCACCCATCATAGAAGTCGCACACAAAAGTCTGCCGAGTGCCGCAGTAGCGCTTCTTGAAAGTCCGTGAATTTTCTGTGCCTTAAAAACAATATCGGACGCATCAATAGCCGATGCCATTACTGCGCCGTCCGATGTTATACATCTTATAATTTTATCCATATTATTCTCCCGTTAACATTCCTTATTGATTGGATTTTTCATTCTTGCCACAAAAACAAGCCTTTGTTCGTCGGCTTTCGGTTCGTCAAAACTCATATCTCCATATACAGCCTCAAGTTCAAAACCCGCATTTACAAGCATTTCCGTCAGTTTTTCTCTTGAATATCCACGTTCCGAAAAGCTCTCGCTTGTTCTATAATAAATGCCGTTTTCTTCTTCAAAAAAGTCAAGGTCAATATCCGTCACGCAGTTTTCCCGTAAAGTATTCTGCCACACGCAAAATACCTTATCGGTTTCGTACACAAAGGTATTATTCGCAAGCACCTGTTCGTGTTTATAAACGGTATTGACATCAAATACAAACAAACCGTCTTTATCCATAAAGAAAGCTACACGCTCAAAAGCCTTTGTCACATCTTCTTCTTTTGTAATGTGATTTATGCTGTCCAGCGTACAAATACAAGTATCTATAGTGCCGTAAAGGTTAAGATTCTGCATTTTCTGCTTTAAATATAAAATATTAAGCCCTTTTTCGCTCGACTTTTGCATTGCCTCGCTAAGCATTTCCGCACTTGCGTCAATTCCGTAAACATCTATCCCCTTAAGTGCCAACTCCGTAGTAAGACTGCCCGTACCGCAGGCAAGGTCAAGTGTAATGCCAAATTCGTGATTATGCCTTTTCATAAGCTCACAAATGTAGTCGCTTCGCTCTTTGTAGCCGACATTTTGCATTAATACATCATAATAATCGGCAAAAATATTGTAACTCATTTGTTTTCCTCTTTGGCGATTTTATCGAGTACAAGTGTGTAACCGTAGGTATCGTTATCAAAAAGAGCACGCTTTACACGACTGATTGTTGCGGTTGACGCACCCGTTTCTTTTACAATTTCAGAATAAACCTTTTTTTCTGTAAGCATTTTTGCTACAACAAGTCTTTGTGACATAGCCTTAAGTTCAGGACTTGTGCATAAATCTTCAAAAAAGCGATAACACTCCTCTTCGTTTTCAAGAGAAAGAATTGCTTTAAAAAGAAAATCAGTATCACTGTTTTTTAACTTAGAGTTCATAATTTCCGTTCTCCTTTGCAAAACATTGCAAATATTTTTATACACTAAAATTTTAACATACAAAAGTATAAAAGTAAATATCAACAGAAAAATTTTTATAAAAACAAAAAGCTGCCTCAAAAGAGACAGCTTAAAGTTTATACCTGATAAATTATAGGTTAAGATTAGCCTAATTCAGCAAAGTACTTAATTGTTCTAACCATCTGGCTTGTGTATGAGTTCTCGTTGTCATACCAAGAAACAACCTGTACCTCATAGAGATCGTCAGCAATCTTTGATACCATTGTCTGTGTAGCATCGAAGAGTGAACCGAATCTCATACCGATTACGTCTGAAGAAACGATTGGATCTTCGTTGTAACCGAATGACTCAGAAGCAGCAGCCTTCATAGCAGCGTTAATGCCCTCAACTGTTACATCCTTACCCTTAACAACAGCTGTAAGAATTGTTGTTGAACCTGTTGGAACAGGAACACGCTGTGCAGAACCGATGAGCTTACCGTTGAGCTCAGGAATAACAAGACCGATAGCCTTAGCAGCGCCTGTTGAGTTAGGAACGATGTTAGCAGCACCTGCTCTTGCTCTTCTGAGGTCACCCTTTCTGTGAGGACCGTCGAGGATCATCTGATCGCCTGTGTAAGCGTGGATTGTTGACATGATACCGCTCTGGATCTCAGCATACTTGTTAAGTGTGTTAGCCATAGGAGCGAGGCAGTTTGTTGTACATGAAGCAGCAGAAATGATTGTATCATCAGCTGTAAGTGTACCCTCGTTTACGCTGTAAACGATTGTCTTAAGATCGTTGCCTGCAGGAGCAGAAATAACAACCTTCTTAGCGCCGGCATCAATGTGAGCCTGGCTCTTTGCCTTTGATGTGTAGAAACCTGTGCACTCAAGAACTACGTCTACGCCGATCTCGCCCCATGGGAGTTCAGCAGCGTTAGCCTTAGCATAGATTGTAAGAGTCTTGCCGTCAACTGTGATTGTGTTGTTCTCGTCATCAGCCTCTACTGTGTGAAGGTTCTCACCGATTTTACCGCAGTAACCGCCCTGTGCTGTATCATACTTGAGAAGATCTGCGAGCATTGATGGTTTTGTAAGGTCGTTGATAGCAACTACCTCATAGCCCTCTGCACCAAACATCTGTCTGAATGCAAGACGACCGATACGGCCGAAACCGTTAATTGCAACTTTTACTGACATTTTAAATTCCTCCTAATTTATAAGGTAGTTTAATTATATTACATTTTTTGCTGTTATTCAAGTGTTTGATAAAATTTTAACAAATTTCTTATGAATTTTACATAAAAACGAAAATTTTACAAAATTTCTGCATCTTTTACTGCAATTTGACGAACGCTATTGTCAAATTGTCCTGTGAATGTTGCGCTTTTTAATTATTTATTTGCAAAATTGCCATTAATATTCTTGACATTTTTATTAAATTAGGATAAAATACTTATAATACCGTTAGTGCGGTTAAATAGGATTAATGCAAATTTACCTATTTTTTATTAATCAGACTCGTTCAGAGCCGTTATTTATAGATATTTTTTATTTAGTTTTTATAACTTATTAAATTAATCGTTATAATATACCTTTGTTGCAAACCACAGCATATAAAAAATATTAAAATTAAATTATTTTTATAAAAATGAAAATTGAATATCTTTACTAACGGCACCGACAAGGCTGTTTGATTGAACTTAAACTTATTATCTAATTAAAAATCAAACAAGGAGGTGTCAGAATGTCGTTATTAGCAATAATATTAATTATTGTTGCGTTGCTTCTCGGTGCGGGCATAGGCATTTTTGCAGGTATAAGCTATCGTAAAAATGTTGCCGAAAAGGAAATCGGAAGCGCAGAAGAAGAGGCAAGAAAAATCGTGTCGGAAGCTATGAAAACAGCCGAAGCCAAAAAGAAAGAGGTTGTTTTAGAAGGCAAGGACGAGGTTCACCGTTTCAGAACCGAGAGCGAAAAAGAAATTGCCGACCGCCGCAAAGAAGTTCAACGCCAGGAAAGACGCATTCAGCAAAAGGAAGAAACCCTCGACAAAAAGCTTGACAACATGGAGCTTAAGGACGAAAAGCTTTCTCGTAAGTTAAAAGACGCTGATGCAAAGCTTGAGGAAATCGAAACACTCAAGAAAAGTCAGTTTGAAATGCTTGAGAAAATTTCCGGCTATACAGCCGAGCAGGCAAAGAGTTACCTGCTTTCACAGCTTGAGGACGAGCTTGCTCATGAGAAATCCGTTAAGATTATGGAATATACGGAGCAGCTTAAGGATGAGGCGGACGAAAAAGCAAGAAACATTATTTCTCTTGCAATTCAGCGACTTGCCGCAGAACAGGTTGCAGAGGCTACAATTTCCGTAGTTCCTCTTCCGAATGACGAAATGAAGGGCAGAATTATCGGTCGTGAGGGCAGAAACATCAGAGCCATTGAAACACTCACAGGTGTTGATCTTATCATTGACGATACACCGGAAGCAATCACTCTTTCAAGCTTTGAGCCTGTAAGAAGAGAAGTTGCAAGAATTGCTCTTGAAAAACTTATTTCAGACGGCAGAATTCATCCGGCAAGAATCGAAGAAATGATTGAAAAAGCAAGACGAGAAGTTGACGCTACAATCAAGCACGACGGCGAAAGAGCAGTGCTTGAGGCAGGCGTACACAACATTCATCCGGAGCTTGTCAGGTTACTCGGCAGACTTCGTTATCGTACCAGCTACGGTCAGAATGTACTTAATCATTCACTTGAAGTTTCATATCTTGCAGGTATGATGGCAAGCGAGCTTGGTATGGATCCGACAATTGCAAAGCGTGCGGGTCTTTTACACGATATCGGTAAGTCAATTGACCACGAGGTCGAAGGAACTCATGTTCAGATCGGTGTAGATTTGGCAAGAAAATACAAAGAACACGATGCGGTTATTCACGCTATTCAGGCTCACCACGGTGATGTTGAGGCAAAGACGGTTGTAGCTTGTCTTGTACAGGCTGCCGACGCACTCTCTGCCGCAAGACCGGGTGCAAGAAGAGAAAATGTAGAAAACTACATCAAGCGTCTTGAAAAACTTGAAGAAGTTGCATCTTCATTTGAGGGTGTTGAAAGCTCATATGCTATTCAGGCAGGCCGTGAGGTTCGTATTATGGTTAAACCTGAAGTCATAAATGACGAGCGTATGCTTCCGCTTGCAAGAGAAATCTGCAAGAAGATTGAAGAAGAGCTTGAATATCCGGGACAGATTAAGGTTAATATCATAAGAGAGAGCCGAGCTGTCAATTACGCAAAATAATTAAATCAAGAGATACCTTTCGTGGGTATCTCTTTTTTTGTTGCGTTGAGTTAAAACGAGTTGAATTATGGTTTAGCAAATTGATTTGCCAATTAATTATAAAAGATTATAAAAGTTTGGTCGACCTTTTCAAAGGTCGTGGGTGTGGGCAAATCCCACAAATACTTTCAGCTTACGCAATCTGACGATAGCCAAACAGCTCGCTGTTTGGCGGCTTGAACACAACGGCGAATGCCCTTAAATGCGATAGCAACAAAAAAAGCCATTCATTAAACAATAAATAAGCAAATTCTTTTCTAAAAGGCTACCGCCTGTTTTTTCAAACTCGGTGCAAGCACGCAAACAGCCACGCTGTTTGCGCCTGATAAATTGTTGTATCGGAAGATTTTATGGGCGCTGCCCAAACCCGCAATTTTTGAAAAAATTGAGTAAACTTTTTTGTTTTTGGGAGGATAATTTAGCGTTAGCTAAATTTCAATGCCCGACCGACACTCCACTAAACCAAACCTTTTTTATTATAACTGTATTAATCTCCCCTATTATGGCAATACTTATTGTAAGAAATTGCTTGGGGGTAATTTTTTGCAGTATGGTAAAGTTGAAATTTGCGGAGTAAACACATCTAAGCTTAAAGTCCTAAGTGAAAAAGAAAAGAAAGCACTGCTCAACACAATAAAGAACGGCAGTGAAGAAGAGCGTAAAAAAGCAAGGGACGCAATGATAAACGGCAACCTGCGCCTTGTACTTTCGGTAATTCAGCGCTTTACAAACCGTGGTGAAAATCCCGATGATTTATTTCAAGTCGGTGTAATCGGACTTATCAAAGCAATTGATAATTTCGACCCGTCACTCGATGTGCGTTTCAGCACCTACGGAGTACCTATGATTATCGGCGAGGTACGAAGATACCTGCGAGATAATAACGCTATCAGAGTATCACGCTCAATGCGTGACACCGCCTATAAGGCTATGCAAATCAAAGAACAGCTCACCAATAAAGAAAACCGAGAGCCGACAGTTGAAGAAATCGCCAAAATAATGGGAGTACCAAAACACGATGTTGTGCTTGCGCTCGAGGCAATAATTGAACCCGTTTCATTGTACGAGCCTGTTTTTTCGGACGGCAATGACACCATTTATGTTATGGACCAAATTGGTGACAAAAACGACGACACAACCTGGCTTGAAGAAATTGCGGTAAAAGAAGCAATCGCAAACCTTTCCGACCGTGAAAAAAGAATATTGACAATGCGGTTTTTCCGAGGCAAAACTCAAATGGAGGTTGCAAGCGAAATAGGCATTTCACAGGCACAAGTCAGCAGAATAGAAAAAGGCGCACTTGACAGAATAAAGAAAAATATTTTTTAAGCCGTTCAACAAAGATACTCCGCCATCGTTGTAAAGTGGCGGAGTATTACTTAATTATTCTCTTTTTAACACGCAAATCACAAAAAAGTGACCTGAATTTTAATTATTTCAAGCTAAACCATAGCGTTTACATTTTCTTTATTACTAACTTTTTTTACAAAGTTAATAAACAAAACACCGAGTAATGTCAATGAAACCGCACGGATAACATAGAACGAATAAGATATAAAATTATACATAAATATATTTTCTGACATCATATTATCAAAAATTTCATAATTCTTCAAAGCAAGGCCTATCATATAATTCTCCAAAGCAAGGCCTATCATAATAATATAATACACAAAGAAGATAATATTTGTAATCAGAAATATTACAGCAAAAAATATTGCATTTTTTCTCGCCTTGACATTGGTTTTAATCTCCTTTAATGATATGTTTGCACAATTTTTTAGTATTACCACAAACATAACAACCGCAAACGACGAATTTATTAAATACGAAAAATCAATGTAGGTTTCACTTAAATTTGTCACTGATGCGTTAATCAAATAATATAAAATATCAAAACCTGTTCTTATGGCAAACAAAATACCGATATTTTTAAACACCTTTTTCGCCATAAATTGTGTATCGGTAACCAATATCACCACATAATTATATGCCAGCAGATACACAAACACAAAAGCCGCATTAAATATTAGCATTGGTATTGCAAATTTGAATCCTCCCATAGCAAGTATTCCTATGCACTTCATCTGCAAAAAGCTATGTTCCTCATTATAAAAAATCAGCGATATTAATTCGAGTGCAACCACAATTATAAAAGGTAAGCATTTTTTCAATTTACTGTTCATATTATTCTCCCTCATTCTTATATTTTTTCGTTCAAGCCTAAAGCAAGAAAAATTTTTAATCTCTGCTTTTCTGAATCACGAACGCTCGTCATAACCGGAAACTCGCCAAACATTATCTTCCAATACCCATTGTACCGTACAATTA
>SKEE01001398.1_pt1 | contig 11923 bp, 10 predicted proteins | sample 4826661 | NCBI WGS metagenome assembly SKEE01 (sample SAMN11008817, study PRJNA524170) | human gut metagenome | biome: Human fecal sample; material: Feces; isolation source: fecal sample from pouch patient p20 | host: Homo sapiens | place: Israel: Tel-Aviv | collected 2016-11-14
TCACGCGCAGAACCATCGCCTGGTTTCACCGCATAGACCATGCTGCCAATTTCAGTTTGCAGCGGATCAATATGCTCCTGACCAGCAATCTGCTTAATGCGCGCAAACACCTCTGTCAGCTCGCTGACATTCCCCGCCAGACGCTGATTTTCCAGCTCAGCAGTCGCTTTACTTCTGCTAACATAACCGGGATCGCGGCGAGACAGGGTAAACTCCGCCAGACCAATCGGATTTGAACGATAAGAAGAGGTTTCACCGGAAGGAATCAGTTCGTCGGTGGTGGTCACTTCGTCGAGGATCTTCGAGCACACTTTCAGGACGATATTGTCAGTCAGCGCACCCAATTCCGGCCAGTCTTTAATGTTCGGCCCGTAAATCAGCGGTTGCTGAGTTGCCCCTTTCACAAAGCCCTGATAAACACGGTTTTTATACGGCGTTACATCGAAGGCGTACTCCGGCACGTTGTCCCAGCAATCAAGTTCGCTGGCAGAGGTTAAATAGCCACCGTTTGCCGCAGTCGCAGCGATAGAACGAGCGTCCATCAACGCCACCGCTGACATCTGCCCATTAGCTGGCTTAGAGCCTTCGCGGTTCGGGAAGTTACGCGTGGTGTGGCGAATACTCAAACCGTTGTTGATTGGCGTATCGCCCGCGCCAAAGCATGGGCCGCAGAACGCGGTTCTGATGATTGCGCCTGCGCCAATCAAATCTGCTACCACACCTTTTTTGGCGAGATCCATAAACACCGGCTGTGATGACGGGTAAACTGCCAGCGAGAAGGTGTCATTGCCACAGGATTGACCGCGCAGTGCATTCGCCGCCGCGATGACGTTTTCGTAGTTACCGCCAGAACAGCCCGCGATAATCCCCTGCTGCACTTTCAGGCGACCATTTTCCACTTTATCCAGCAGCGAGAGTTTGGCTTTACCGTGCGCCACGCGTTCGGACTCAATTTCAATCTCACGCAGAATGTCGGTCAGGTTCTGGTTCAGTGTGTCGATTTCATACACGTTGCTCGGGTGGAACGGCAGCGCAATCATTGGTTTGATGGCGCTTAAATCAACGCTGATGCAGCCATCGTAGTACGCCATCGGTTGAGGGTTAAGCTGGCAGTAATCCTGGCCGCGACCGTGCAGCGCCAGCCAGTTATGGACTTCTTCATCGGTTTGCCAGACAGAACTTAAACAGGTCGTTTCAGCGGTCATCACGTCAACGCTGTTACGGAAATCGGTAGAGAGCGCGCTAACGCCCGGTCCAACGAACTCCATGACTTTGTTTTTGACGTAACCGTTTTTGAACACCGCGCCAATGATAGCCAGCGCCACATCCTGTGGCCCCACATACGGCGCAGGTTTTCCGGTCAGATGCACCGCAACCACGCCCGGATAGTCGATATCCCAGGTGTCATTAAGCAGCTGTTTTACCAACTCACCGCCGCCCTCACCGACTGCCATTGTCCCTAATGCACCGTAACGGGTGTGGCTGTCTGACCCGAGGATCATTTTGCCGCCGCCTGCCATCATCTCACGCATATATTGATGGATGACCGCAATATGCGGAGGCACAAAAATACCGCCATAACGCTGGGCCGCCGATAAACCAAAAACATGGTCATCACCGTTAATAGTGCCGCCGACGGCGCAGAGTGAGTTATGGCAGTTGGTCAGCACATACGGCAGCGGGAAACGTTCCATACCGGACGCTTTAGCGGTCTGTACAATACCAACAAAGGTAATATCGTGAGAGGCTAATGAATCAAACTTAATTTTAAGTTTATCCATATTTCCGGACGTATTATGCGAAGAGAGAATAGACCAGGCAATAGTGCCTTTTTTGGCTTCTTCTTTTTTAATTTCGCCGGTGAAATGTTCTTCGGCAATTATTTCGTTATTACTGGCGAGAAACACGCCTTTTTCAGATAACTTGATCATCAAATGCTCCAGATATCTGCGCACCGTGAAGTGCGCAGAAAGATAATAAATGGATATACTCTAAATAATTCGAGTTGCAGGAAGGCGACAAGCGAGTGAATCCCCAGGAGCTTACATAAGTAAGTGACTGGGGTGAGCGAACGCAGACGCAGCACATGCAACTTGAAGTATGACGAGAATATTTACAGCATGTTCCAGCCGATCAGCATATTCCACCACCACACGCCGAGGGTGATATGCACCAGGAAGGTTAATATCGTCAGTACCGCACCGACCAACCACCAGGATTTAATATCGTTATAACCCACGCCAAAGATGACCGGACCTGCCGCGCCGCCATAGTGAGTAACCATGCCGCCATAGGAGTTGGAGAACAACAGTGCCAGCGCGGTTAACATTAACGGTGCGCCGGAGACGTTCGCCAGCATGGCAAATACCGGTAACATAGCAACGATATAGGCACTACCGGAAGCGAAGAAATAACGAACGATGATGCTGAGGAAAATAATAACGAAGAAAGCAACGTTACCGTGACCATCAAATGCCAGGTTATTTTTAAAGACTTCAGCTAACCATTCGAAGAATTTAACTTTCGATAATAAGGAGCTTAAGCCGATAATACCGCCGTACCAGATTAAGGTATTCCAGCCGCCTTTATTTTTAACCACGTCTTCCCAGGTAACGATACCCAGCAGCAGCATGGTCGCCATAACAACGATTGCCACGGTGGATTCATCAACCCCCAGGGACTTACTGAAAATCCAGCCCAGCAGCGCCAGCACAAAGACACCGAGCAGCATTTTTTCGCGGATTTTCATCGGTCCCAGTTCGGCAAGGCCCGCTTTGGCGATGGTTTTATTATCCACCTTCTTAATTTCTGGCGGATACATGGTGTAAATCACCAGCGGGGTGACCAGCAGCATAATGATGCCCGGCAATCCGGCGGCCAGCGCCCATCCACCCCAGCTAATTTGCAGGTGCAGAATGTCGTTGATCATTTTCAGCGCCAGAATGTTCCCCGCCATTGCGGTAAAGAACATATAGCTGGTGGTTTTGGTGACCATGTAAATGGACATCATCAGGTAATGTCCAACACGACGCGGACTTTTTTCCGGTTCTGACCCCAAAGCCACCGCCACGCTGTTGATGATCGGTAACACAATGCCGCCCGCACGCGCGGTGTTAGACGGTGTTGCCGGAGCCAGTACCAGATCGAGGAATACCGTAACGTAACCCAGACCCAGCGTGGTGTTACCGATTTTACCAATCAGCAGATAGGCAATACGTTTACCTAAACCGGTGGTCACAAATGCGGCGCTTAAGGTAAACGCCGAGAACACCAGCCAGGTAGTACCTGAAGAGTAACCGCTTAATACGGCGGTGGTTTTAAACGCACCGTCGGATAAGTTACCGACCACCACCATTGAGGCAGCAACGGCAATTAACAGTACGACAGGTTCCGGGAAAGGCTTGATAACCAGCCCCACAATGGCCGCCAGGTAAATACCAAAAAGCACCCACGCCAGTTCGCTTAATCCTGCCGGAGCTGGCATAAAGCCAATAATACATGGGATCGCTAATATCAGAATTAGCTTCCATAACGATTTTTTATTCATTTAAAATCCTGTTCTTTCTGTATGACTCATACAGAAGTCCTTTATTGATTGTCCTTATCCTGACAACGAATTTTTTCAGGGAAGAAAAACTTCACCGGAAAATATTTTTCTGGTTGTCCGAATAACAGATGCGCGTAACGTCGTGGCATCCTGACCTTCATTACTTAAATGAACGTCGAGCGCACCACTGGGGTGTTCAATATTGATATTGCCGTATCCTACAGAAGGGACGATTTGTCGGGTGACGGTGCCTTCCAATGCACAACTACTGGAAATGGCAATAGCACCGGTTATCGCCAGCGCGCGATGGCAAGAATGCGGCATAAAATAACGCACATTAATTGCTCCGCCTTTCTGCGCTGGAGAAATAAGCACAGGTTTAGGGATAACCATATTACTGACATCGCCTAAGCCCATTGCTTTACCCGCTTGTAGACGGATAGATTCAATGCGGGCTAATAATGCTTTGTCGGCATCCAGCTCCGCCGGTAATTCATAGCCTGTTTTTCCCAGATATTCAGCAGGAATAATGACAACTGGCATCGCCATATCGATACAGGTCACCGGGACATCGTCAAAATAATCAATCTGATTATCCGTCGGGAAGACTTTTCCGGTTTTGGTTCCGGCGGCATTCAGGAAAGTGAGCGCAACCGGTGCGGCAGTACCCGGTACGCCGTCAATTCTGGCGCTACCCTCGTACTCGACAACACCATTTGGCGTTTGCACATCAGCTTCGATGAACGTACCCGTATTGACGTTGCGGATACGTACGCGGGTAACTGGCGAAGTCGCTGCAATCAAACCATTTTCAATGGCGAATGCCCCAACGCCAGACAGCATATTGCCGCAGTTAGGCGTGGTATCGACACGTTGCTCATGGACGATAACTTGAGCAAACAGATAATCGACATCAGCACGCGGATCGCTGGAACGGCTAATAATGGCGACTTTACTGGTCAGCGGATTACCGCCGCCAATACCGTCAATTTCCAGATCGTTACCGGAACCCATAATTGCCATCAATATTTTATCGCGCTGCGTTTGATCTTCGGGTAAATGTTCCGCTAACAGGAACGCGCCCCTCGAGGTTCCACCTCGCATCATCACGCAGGGTATTTTTTTCATAATAATGCCCTCAATTTAAAAACATAACTTATTGCGATATGGTTACATTAAGGGCAAAGCATCTCTAATGACTTTAGCTCAACGATTAATAACATTTTTTCATTAATTTAAGTTGGCTAAATGCAGTTAAAATTTTTAACGGCCAGCCACCCAAAATCGACGCTTCCATTTTCCGGAGTAATAATGAAGCATGAATTATCAAGTATGAAGGCATTTGTCATACTGGCAGAGTCCAGTTCATTTAACAATGCCGCTAAATTACTCAATATTACGCAACCTGCATTAACGCGAAGAATAAAAAAGATGGAGGAAGATTTACATATCCAACTATTTGAGCGTACAACTCGCAAGGTTACGTTAACAAAAGCAGGAAAAAGGTTGCTCCCGGAGGCGCGGGAATTAATAAAGAAATTCGATGAAACGCTTTTTAATATTCGTGATATGAATGCTTATCATCGTGGTATGGTGACGTTAGCGTGTATTCCGACCGCAGTATTTTATTTTTTACCGCTGGCAATCGGTAAATTTAATGAGCTGTATCCCAATATTAAAGTGCGGATTCTGGAACAAGGCACGAATAATTGCATGGAATCGGTGCTGTGTAACGAATCAGACTTTGGCATAAACATGAACAACGTCACAAATTCATCCATTGATTTTACCCCACTGGTCAACGAGCCGTTCGTGCTGGCCTGTCGGCGTGACCATCCATTGGCCAAAAAGCAGCTTGTTGAATGGCAGGAGTTAGTGGGTTACAAAATGATTGGCGTACGCTCCTCCAGCGGCAACCGACTGTTGATAGAACAACAGCTGGCCGACAAGCCCTGGAAGCTGGACTGGTTTTACGAAGTGCGTCATCTTTCGACGTCATTAGGACTGGTGGAGGCGGGACTGGGGATTTCGGCGCTTCCTGGTCTGGCAATGCCCCATGCACCCTATTCTTCGATTATTGGTATCCCGCTGGTGGAACCGGTTATACGTCGGACATTGGGGATTATTCGCCGCAAAGATGCCGTGCTTTCTCCGGCAGCTGAACGCTTTTTTGCCTTGCTGATTAATTTGTGGACTGACGATAAAGACAATTTGTGGACCAATATCGTCGAACGCCAGAGACATGCGTTACAGGAGATAGGTTAATACACCGGCGCAGAAGAGACTGCGCCGGGTAAATCAGCGGTTAGTGTGCGTTAACCACCACCCACATTGGTCCCTGCCCGACCGCATAGCGGCCTTTTTCATGCAGTAGCCCCTGCTCGCCAACAATTTCGTATACCGAGATGTGGTGAGATTTTTGCCCGGCGGCAATCAGATACTTGCCGCTGTGATCAACATTGAAGCCGCGCGGCTGGGTTTCCGTTGGCTGGAAGCCTTCTTTACTCAACACGCTGCCATCTTCCGAAACGCTGAAAACGGTAATCAGGCTGGCGGTACGGTCGCAGGCGTATAAATGACGACCATCCGGGGTGATATGAATATCAGCCGCCCAACGGGTGTCGGAGAAGTTTTCCGGCATCATATCCAGCGTCTGGACACATTCGATATTGCCATGCGGATCTTTCAGTTCCCAGACATCCACTGAGCTGTTTAACTCATTGACGCAATACGCATATTGTTCGTTTGGATGGAATACCATATGACGCGGGCCGGCCCCTTCAACGGTAGTCACTTCCGCAGGGTCCTGTGCCACCAGATGACCATCATCGCTGACCGTAAACAGACAAATGCGATCCTGCTTTAATGCCGGAACCCACAGCGTACGGTTGTCCGGTGAGATATTGGCGGAATGGCAACCGTCCAGCCCCTCGACCACATCGACGACGCCCACTGGCAGGCCATCTTCCAGACGCGTTACGCTCACGTTACCCGCATTGTAAGAACCTACAAAGACAAACTGCCCCTGGTGATCGGTGGAAATATGCGTCGGACTACCCGGCAGCGCAGACTCTGCGGCAAAGGTCAGTGCGCCATCGTCCGGGGCGATACGATACGCCAGGACGCGAAACTCAGGGCGCACACCAACATAGAGATAACGTTTGTCCGGGCTGACCACCATCGGCTGCACCTGCCCCGGCACATCGACAACCTGTGTCAGCGTCAGTGCGCCTTCATGATTCAGGTTCCAGACGTGAATTTGCTGGCTCTCAGGGCTGGCGATATAAACTGTTTGCTTCATGAATGCTCCTTTGCATTTAGCAACTGACTGTAACAGCTAAAATTAGTCGCTTTTGGCGGTGAATGCTGAATTAAAACGCAGAATTTTGTCCGATAGTGGTATCGGTGTACCATTCGCGCAGACGAAAATTCTTAACCTTAATCTGGAATACGCCATGACCACACGCGTGATTGCTCTCGACTTAGACGGCACCTTATTGACCCCGAAAAAGACCTTGCTTCCATCATCGATAGAAGCCCTGGCCCGCGCTTGCGAAGCAGGCTATCAATTAATCATCGTCACAGGTCGCCATCACGTCGCTATTCATCCTTTTTATCAGGCGCTGGCGCTGGATACACCTGCTATTTGCTGTAATGGCACCTATTTGTATGATTATCATGCAAAAACAGTGCTGGAAGCGGACCCAATGCCCGTTATTAAAGCCCTGCAACTCATTGAGATGCTGAATGAACACCACATTCACGGTCTGATGTATGTCGATGATGCAATGGTCTATGAGCACCCGACCGGGCATGTCATTCGCACATCTAACTGGGCGCAACCCCTGCCACCGGAACAGCGTCCGACTTTCACACAAGTCGCTTCTCTGGCTGAAACGGCGCAACAAGTTAACGCCGTATGGAAGTTCGCCCTGACGCACGATGACCTGCCGCAATTGCAGCATTTTGGTAAGCATGTCGAACATGAACTGGGACTTGAGTGTGAATGGTCCTGGCACGATCAGGTTGATATTGCACGCGGCGGCAACAGCAAAGGTAAACGTTTGACGAAATGGGTTGAGGCACAAGGTTGGTCGATGGAAAACGTCGTGGCATTCGGCGATAACTTTAATGATATCAGTATGCTGGAAGCCGCTGGTACAGGCGTGGCGATGGGCAACGCCGATGACGCGGTAAAAGCGCGCGCCAACATTGTGATTGGTGATAACACCACCGACAGCATTGCCCAGTTCATTTATAGCCACCTGATTTAATCAGGCGGTTATCGACACACTTTTAATTTGCGCGTACAGCCACAGGCCAGGTTTGATCGCCAGTTCATCCCTGGCCCACGGGCTGATACGCGCCCACAGCGTTTTACCGCCGACTTCCAGTTCCACTTCCACCTGGCCGTTGTCGTCATAACTATTAACAACTTTTGCCCGCAATACGTTACGAATGCTGGTTTGCTGCGGCGGTTGTAAAACCAGAGAAACATCTGAAGCCTGAATTCGGATGCGTAGCGCAGCTTGCAGCGGTTCGTCCAGCTTATTGACCCACAAATGCTGATCGCCCAGCGCCAGCGCGGTCATCGCGTAATGCGGATGATGCTCAAGCACCGTCACTTTCAGAATGCTACTTTGTTGCTCTTTCGGCAGCCACGGATTCATCACGCTACTGCCCCACACTTCCTCCAGCACGCCAAAGGCTTTCACCTGACCGTTTTCCAGTACCATCACTCTGTCTGCCAGATGGAGGATCTCATCCAGCGAATGGCTGACATACAACATCGGAATGTTGATTTCCCGTGTCAGCCGTTGCAGATAAGGCAACAGTTCGCGTTTACGCGGAATATCCAGTGACGCCAGCGGTTCATCCAGCAACAGCAATTCCGGTGCTGTCAGCAAAGCCCGACCAATCGCCACGCGCTGTTTTTCGCCTCCGGACAGGCTGCCTGGTAAACGGTCAAGCAACGGTTCAATGCCTAAAAGCGCCACCAGCTTATCGAACTGATCGACCATACTTTTCGACATGCCGTAGCGCAGATTGCCACGCACTTTGTAATGCGGGAACAGCCGCGCATCCTGAAAAACATAGCCAACGCGACGCTTTTCCGGCGTCAGGCAGATACCTTTTTCGGCATCATTTAGTACCCGCCCATTGAGGACAATCCGCCCTTTTTGCGGGCGCGTCAGTCCACTGATGGCGTTAATCAGCGAAGTTTTTCCGGCACCGGAGACGCCAAAGATAGCAGTGATGCCATTGGCGGGCAGCGTTTCATTAATAGTCAGGCAATGGTTGCCCAACGTCTGGGAAAAATTCAGTTCCAGCATGATTAGCGCCCCGCCCGTTCACGGCTGATTCTGGCCAGCCATTCTGAAATCAACAGGGAGATCATCGCCAGCGCAATAGAAATAATGCACAGTCTCGCCGCTCCACTTTCCCCGCCGGGGGTCTGGATCAGGGTATACATGGCAGAAGGAATGGTTCGCGTTTCACCAGGAATGTTCGACACAAAGGTGATGGTTGCACCAAACTCACCGAGAGAACGAGCAAAAGCCAGTACCGTACCAACAATAATTCCCGGTAAGGTCAGCGGTAACGTGATAGTAAAGAAAACGCGCCAGCGCCCGGCCCCCAGTGTTCTTGCGGCCTGTTCCAGTTTGACATCAACCCCTTCCAGCGCCAGACGAATTGCCCGCACCATCAGCGGAAACGACATGACGGCGGCAGCGAGAACCGCGCCGCGCCAGCTAAAGGCGAAGGTAATACCAAACCAGTCATACAGACGTTCACCGATAAATCCGCGCCGTCCCATCGAAACTAATAATAAGTAACCGACGACCACGGGCGGTAACACCAGCGGTAGATGCAGTACGCTGTCGAGCAGAGCTTTGCCCGGAAACGTGCAACGCACCAGTAACCAGGCAAAAAAGATCCCAAACGGCAGGCTAAACAGCACAGCCAGGGAAGAAACTTTCAGGCTTAATAAAACTGCCTGCCATTCTGGATCGGTCAGTATCATTACTTGGTTGTAAATCCGTAACGTTTAAAGATTTCCGCAGCCTGCGGTCCCTTCAGATAATCATAAAATGCTTTCACTGTCGCATTGTTATGCCCTTCCACAACAGCAACCGGATATTCCACTTTTTTATGTGAATCTTCCGGGAAGGTGGCAACCACTTTTACCCCTTTGCTGGCAACTGCGTCAGAACCGTAGACAATGCCCAGAGGCGCTTCGTTACGTTCGACCAGCGCCAGCGCCCCACGAACATCTTCCGCTGGGGCCAGTTTCGGAGAGAGCGTATCCCATGCGCCCAGTTTTTGCAGTGCTTCTTTTGCATAAATGCCAGCGGGAACATGTTCCGGATCGCCAACCGCCAGGCGACCGCCATTCAGCAGTGAAGTCCAGTTGGTTTTGCTGTCGATGGTGAAATCTTTCTGCTCGCTGGCTTTCGGTGCTACAACGACCAGGCTATTGCCGAGCAGTGTCTGACGCGTAGCTGTATCGATCGCTTTTTTATCAACCGCATAATCCATCCATTTCTGATCGGCAGAAATAAACAGATCCGCAGGCGCACCCGCTTCAATCTGACGGGCGAGAGTAGATGACGAAGCGAAAGAAGAAACCACATCCACGCCTTTCTCTTTTTTAAACTGCGTAGCAATGTCCTGCATTGCGTTAGTCAGTGATGCGGCGGCGAACACCGTGATTTTCCCTTCATCTGCCAGTGCATTGCCAGCAACAGCGAAAGAGAGTGCCGCCCCGGCAAACAAGTTCAACCATTTACGAGCCATTGGTAACCCCTTAATGTAACGTTATGTAGGCGACAATATAACGACTAACTCGGAATTTTCCCAGCAGTTATTGCTAACCTTTGTGAGGTAGATAAGAAAAAATATCGGCAGGAAAAGCAGGAAGTTGAGAAAAAGAAAATGCCCGACTAAGCGGGCATTCAGGGAATCAATGATTTTGTCCGGGCTGGTCTTTTTTACCAACACCAGAAAAGATGTTGAATACTTCACCAAGACCGTAAATCAGACCCAGGATGATGGCCATCACGACAGGTACCATGATTACGGCGAATACCAGACTTTTTAATAACTCTAACATGGTCAACTCCAGATATAGTCATGAGACTATTCTAACCGCTAAGCACAGAAAAGCACTCCCCTTTTGTGCGGTCAGCTTTGCGTGGCGTTCGTTTTCCGTCACAATAAGACTTTTGCCAGGACATTGTTATGCAGGCCGAAATCCTTCTCACCCTTAAGCTCCAACAAAAATTATTCGCCGACCCGCGCCGCATTTCGCTACTAAAACACATTGCGCTTTCCGGTTCCATTAGCCAGGGAGCGAAAGATGCCGGTATCAGCTATAAAAGCGCCTGGGATGCCATTAACGAGATGAATCAGTTAAGTGAGCATATTCTGGTTGAGCGCGCAACAGGCGGTAAAGGTGGAGGCGGCGCAGTACTGACCCGCTATGGTCAGCGACTGATTCAGCTCTATGACTTACTGGCGCAAATCCAGCAAAAAGCCTTTGATGTGTTAAGTGACGATGACGCCCTGCCGCTGAACAGCCTGCTGGCCGCGATCTCACGTTTTTCACTGCAAACCAGCGCCCGTAACCAATGGTTTGGCACCATCACCGCCCGCGATCATGATGACGTTCAACAGCATGTTGATGTCTTACTGGCTGACGGAAAAACACGCCTGAAAGTCGCAATTACCGCACAAAGCGGCGCGCGTCTGGGGCTGGATGAAGGCAAAGAAGTGTTGATATTACTAAAAGCGCCGTGGGTAGGCATTACTCAGGACGAAGCGGTCGCACAAAACGCCGACAACCAATTACCGGGTATTATTAGTCATATTGAGCGCGGCGCAGAGCAGTGCGAAGTATTAATGGCGCTACCCGACGGGCAAACACTGTGCGCCACAGTGCCGGTAAATGAAGCGACTTCTCTTCAGCAAGGACAGAATGTCACGGCCTACTTTAATGCCGACAGCGTGATTATCGCCACGCTGTGCTAAGCGTGTTGACAATTTGTTATGAAACACGTATCCCTGTCAGTAATCGCTGCACAAAGTGGGATATAAAATGTCATCGTTGCAAATTTTGCAAGGCACGTTTCGTCTTAGCGACACAAAAACGCTGCAATTGCCTCAGCTAACGTTAAACGCGGGTGATAGTTGGGCGTTTGTCGGTTCGAATGGAAGCGGGAAATCGGCCCTGGCCCGTGCGCTGGCGGGGGAACTTCCGCTTTTGAAAGGTGAACGGCAAAGCCAGTTTTCCCACATCACTCGTCTCTCCTTCGAGCAATTGCAAAAACTCGTCAGCGACGAATGGCAGCGGAATAACACCGATATGCTCGGCCC
>SKEE01002650.1_pt1 | contig 11820 bp, 11 predicted proteins | sample 4826661 | NCBI WGS metagenome assembly SKEE01 (sample SAMN11008817, study PRJNA524170) | human gut metagenome | biome: Human fecal sample; material: Feces; isolation source: fecal sample from pouch patient p20 | host: Homo sapiens | place: Israel: Tel-Aviv | collected 2016-11-14
CTGCCTTCCATTCGTTTTACTCTCCTTTCCGTTTTGAGGGTTTGGGACACTTCCCAACAAGCTGTTTTGCAGAGCAAAATACGGAAGTGGGTACACACTTCCTATGCTTGCTCTGTAAGTTCTTCCCTAGACCGTACCCTCTACTAATACTACAATTCAAACCCTGTCTTTTGGCTACATCTTGACTGTGATGCAAAAATAAAGTATCATAATTAGCACAGACTAACCAAAATGGGAGGTGAACCTCATCCTATGACGCACGGAAGTCACTATCTTGGTAAGCTATACAACGACCTGATAGCCAATTCGCCCCAAACGATTTCAATGGATATTCCGTCTGATATGGGGAAAGGACGAATTGCTCAGACCCAAATCAAGCACGGCATCATCTTTTCGGATTGGCAAATGTGTTACCAGTCGGATATGAATGTACAAGGAACCGTCAGTAAAGATTATATGCAGATTATCTTCTGCCTGAATGATGGAATCTCTTGGGGCATCATGGATGAAAAGCGTTCCATTACGATTCAAAAAAATGAATCCTGCATCTATGCGGGACATGGTGGAACCGAATATGCCTGCTATAAAAAGGATAGCAATTTTTCATTTAAGAGTATAAAAATTCCGATTGCCTATTTCTCGCAGCTGCTCACAGATTATTTTGATGGGCAGGAAGCAACGGCTTACGAAAAGAAACTTCTTGATGGCATTTCAAAAGTTCCTGTGACCCCCATCATGGAACAAATTCTAGCGGAAACAAGCCAATTTACACAATACCGTGGAGGATTGGGTTACTTATATCTTGACGGAAAACTTCTGGAGCTATTGTCTATTTATTTAGGCGAAGTCCTTGAATTGGATATTCTAATGGGAAAAAATGTTTCCATGTCCAGAACGGAACGGACTGCCATTATGGAAGCTAAACGGATTATAGACAGTCAGCTTGCGTTTGCCCCATCCTGTGAAGAACTTTCCCAGCTGGTGCATTTAAGCACAACAAAATTGACACGCGGTTTTTCATCGTTTTATGGTATGCCTATTCATCAATACATAATTGAACAGCGTTTGACACAGGCAGCACAGCTGCTATTGGAGGGGGACCGAAATGTAAGCGAGATTGCAGCAATCGTTGGCTACGGAAAGCCCAGCAATCTTGCCGCCGCTTTCAAAAAGCGATATGGTGTGGCACCAAAGAACTACCGTGAAAGCCGATTTGATACCCATAAAAAGTAGCTTCTGACTGTTTTTGGGTCAAAACGGGTATGTTTTGGGTTGGATTTGATAATCTAAATTGGTACAATTTGCGATGTGGTTAGTTTCAAATAACTACATCGCATTTTTTATTTTCCGATAAAAGCGAGGAGGCATAAAAATGAAACAAAAGTTGAATGCGAAAGACTTTATTCTCATTGGCATCCTGACAGCGCTCATGTGGATTATCTGCATGATTATCAGCACTATTATGAGCGTGGCTGGCCCAGTGACCAACGTGTTTTATCCGTCCGTTGTGGCTATTCCGAATGGCATCGTTATGATGCTTCTGCTGGCCAAAGTTCCGAAGAAAGGCGTGTTTACCATTTGTGCCGCAATTCAGGCTATCCTGTTCCTGCTGGTAGGTGCTTTCTGGTTCATTCCCATCGGCTTGGTAATTGGCGGTGTCATCTGCGATTTTCTGATCATGGGCCGAAATGAAATCACAATGAAGTCCATGATGGCGGCCTATGCGCTGTTCAGTGCTATTTTTGCTTTTAGTGCTATCTGCCCCATCAAATTTCTTCAAAGTGCGTTTGTTGGCGCAATGGAGAAAAACAATATTGCCCCGGAGTACATTCAGGGAATGCTCAATATCACTTCTGTTCCCATGCTGGTAGTCATTGTTGCTGCTGGACTGGTGGGTGGCCTGATTGGCGGATTTATCGGCCAGAAAGCATTGAAAAAGCATTTCATCAAGGCTGGACTCGTTTCTGTAAAATAACAAGAACAGCCCCCTGAAAATCCATCATACAAACGCAGGCAAACGGGCTGCCTGATTTCAGAGCGCGGGGCTGGAAGTAGTCCCGCGCTCTGCTGTTGATAAGGAGGCATCAGAATGGATGAAACACAAATCAAACAAATTATTGAGCGACAGCCCCTTCATGGAACTGCGCTTCTGGACCCGCGCTGCAAAATTCTTCTCTTAGTCTGTATCGGTTTTGTCAGTTATTTTCTGGCCGGAGAAGTGGTCAGCCTTGCGCTCATGCTGGTTTATGGGCTGTTCATTGCCTTAGGTAATGGCGGAAAATGGGCCGCAAAAATGATAATAACTTATATCGTTGTGGCTTATCTTAATGCCTTGCTCCGCTATGTTCAAGTTCCAGTTTTGAGCGTGATTATGAGCGTATTTGGCGTGACCGTTCTGAAACTGATTCCCATTGTAATGATGGGGTTCTGGATATTGCGGACCACTTATATGGATGACTTGATGGTAGCCCTCCAAAGAATGCGGCTACCACAGGCAATTACGATTCCGCTTGTGGTCATGTTCCGTTATATTCCTACCCTACGGATTGAATATCGGCAAATCCGAAGCACAATGGATATTCGCGGTATCAGCGATACAGTGTGGAAGCGGGTATGTCACCCATTAGCAACCATAGAGTACATTTTGATACCGTTGCTGATGCGCTGCTTGAAAGTTACCGATGAACTGGCGGCCTCCGGCACAACGCGTGGTCTGGAATTGGAATGTAAGCGGTATGCACTGCGCCCGATTCGTTTTGCATGGCCGGAAATTGTGGTATCACTGCTTGGTATCCTCTTTTTGGTCGGACTGCTTTTTATTGACCAGACCCAAATCGGCAAAATCATTTTGTGGAGGGTATGACGATGATCTCATTCCAGAATTTCAGCTTTCGTTATGAAGAAAGCAAAGATTTTACCCTCCGCGGCATTGACATGACTGTACGGACCGGCGAGTTTATTCTTCTGACCGGGCGAAGTGGCTGCGGCAAGACAACGTTGATTCGTTCCCTCAATGGACTTATTCCACATTTTTACCCCGGTGAAATTAAAGGCGATCTGCTTATGGATGGACATTCGCTTTTGGAAATGAAGCCCTCCGAACTGGCCGGACAGGTAGGAACTGTCTTTCAAGACCCACGCTCACAGTTTTTTATGACCGATACCACACGAGAATTGGCGTTCGGCTGTGAAAATCTCGGACTGGCCCGTGAGGAAACCATTGACCGGATTGCACGAGCAGTCAAAGAATTGGAGTTGGTCGAATACCTGAATCGAAGTATTTTTGCGTTATCCAGCGGAGAAAAACAGCAGATTGCGATTGGCTCTGTTTATGCGCTTGCCCCAAAGGTCTACATCTTTGATGAACCATCGGCCAATCTGGACTATGCCGCCACCAAACGGCTTGCTGAAATCATGAAAAAGCTCAAGAGTGCCGGCTATACCATTTTTGTAGTCGAACACCGCTTTTACTATCTGCGAGATTTGATTGACAGAGCTTTTCTGATACAGAATGGAAAAATTGAGCATGAGTTCACAAGGGAACAGTTTTGCTCTTTGCCCGAAGAAACACGAATTTCTTATGGTCTGCGGACCGCATATCCGGAACGTGATGCAGAGCATTATCAGGAAAAGTCGCATTCTCAAAATACAACGCACTTACTAGAAGTCCACGATTTAGGCTTTGCCTACAAGAAAGGACCGGATGTATTCCGAAATGTCAGCTTTGAAGCTCATTCAGGGGACGTGATAGGCATTTTAGGCCATAATGGTGCCGGAAAAACAACGCTCCTGTCTATTCTGACTGGCCTGTTGAAACAGCGGCATGGAGAAGTTCGTCTTGATGGAAAAAAGCTCACACCCCGGCAGCGGCGGTCACTTTCCTATCTTGTTATGCAGGATACAGACTATCAACTCTTTGCCAGCAGCGTGGAAGAAGAGCTTTCCCTTGGAATGCAGGAAGATTGCAAAGAAAAAATAGATACGGTATTGAACGCATTGGAACTGTCGGACTATCGGGAAAGACACCCAGCATCGCTTTCAGGCGGTCAAAAACAACGGGTCACCATCGGAGTGGCAATCGTAAAGGGCAGCCCCGCAATCTACTTCGATGAGCCCACCAGCGGCTTGGATTATGATTCTATGGTGCGTGTCAGCAAGCTGATTGAACAGCTTTCCGATTCCGGGGTGATCGTGTTCGTGGTTTCTCATGATTTTGAATTTATTGTCCGTACTTGCACAGAGGTTGTGCAGCTGGATGATGATGGAACAATCCAAAATCAGCAGTTATCGCCAACGGTTTTGAAATCTCTTTCTGAAAAATATTTCACATGATAGGAGGTTGGACTTATGTTCCAAAAAGTATTTGAATATGCCGGACCTCATAAAAAAGGCCTCTATGCTGCAACAGCCATCGTGCTGGTCAGTGTTCTGCTGGGTGTTTTTCCCTTTGTGCTGGCATATCAGGTAATTGCACCGCTGGTCATGGGGGAGGCAATCACTGCTTCCTTTATCATCCAGCATGTCATACTGGTCTTGGTATGTCTGGTGCTGCAAGCTCTTTTCTATGGCTGGGGCCTGAATCTCTCTCATAAAGCAGCTTATGACACGCTGCTCCGCCTGCGGACGGCTCTGCAAAAACGGTTTGAAAAACTGCCGCTGGGTGTTATTCAGGACAAAGGCACTGGCACCGTGAAAAAGCTGTTCGTGGACGATGTAGACAGTCTGGAAGTTCTGCTGGCACACTCTATGCCGGAGGGCATCGCCAACCTGATGGTTCCCATTGCAGTTTATGTGGCAATGTTCTTTGTAGACTGGAAGCTGGCACTGTTATCTTTGGCATCCATTCCGCTTAGCTTAGTTGCCATGATGACGATGTATTCCGTTGGTATGAAGAAAATGGGACCTTACTATATGGCCGGGCAAAAGATGAACAATACCATTATTGAGTACATCAACGGTATGGAAGTCGTCAAGGTTTTCAATAAAGACGCAAATTCTTACGAACGGTTCCGCAAAGATATATCAGATTATCGGAACTATACACTGGCATGGTATAGGGCGGCATGGCCGTGGATGGCGATTTACAGCAGCCTGCTTCCTTGTACCATCATCCTGACCCTGCCTGTGGGTGCATGGTTTGTCCTCTGCGGCTGGTCGGCTCTGCCCAATTTGATTTTGGTGCTATGTCTTTCTTTGAGTATCGGTATGCCGCTGCTGAAATCTCTTGGCTTTCTGCCAACCATGCCCCAACTCAACTATAAAATCTCCGCATTGGAGCAGGTGTTGGATGCGCCGGAACTTCAGCAGACGAATGATAGATTCCATGGAATAGATGACACCGTTACTTACGACCATGTTTCTTTCGCTTACCAGACAACACAGCCCGGCCCGGACGGAAAGCCCGCGGTGGTTGAGGATGAAGTTCTCCATGATATTTCCTTTACGGCAAAGGCTGGACAAAAAACTGCTCTTGTCGGTGAATCTGGCTCCGGCAAGAGTACCTTGGCAAAACTGCTGATTCACTATTATGACCCGCAAAAGGGCAGCATTTCCATCGGCGGACAGAAACTTTGCGATATGAGCCTTGAAGCATTGAACAGTCGTATCTCCTATGTGGCGCAGGATCAGTATTTGTTTAATGCTTCTCTGCTGGAAAACATCCGGCTCGGTCGGTTGACTGCAACGGATGAAGAAGTAATAGAGGCCGCAAAGAAAGCTCAGTGCATGGAGTTCATTGAAAAACTTCCGCAGGGCATTCACTCCATGGCAGGCGATGCCGGAAAAATGCTCTCCGGCGGTCAGCGTCAGCGTATTTCTCTGGCGCGAGCAATCTTAAAGGATGCCCCCATTGTAGTTCTTGATGAAGCAACAGCCTATGCTGACCCCGAAAATGAAGAAAAGATGGAAGCAGCCATTGCAGAACTTGTAAAAGGCAAGACCCTCGTGGTGATTGCTCACAAACTGCCCGCCATTATGAATGCCGATCAAATTTGTGTCATCGACCACGGAAAATTGGTAGCAGCGGGTAAGCATCAGGATTTGATTCGCTCCTGCCCTGAATATCAGAAATTGTGGAAAGCCGCACAGGACAGTGCCGAATGGAAAGTACACACTGCAAAGGAGGGAGCCTAAATGTTTGCGATGTTTTCAAGAATTTTGAAACTCTCCGGCCGTTATAAAGGCCGTATTCAAGGTGCATTCGTTTGTGCGTTTTTGGAATCCATTTTGTCAAAAATGCCAATCGTTCTTGCCTTTGTAGTTTTAAGCCGCTTTGCAGCTGACACACTGACCAGCCAGACTTGCCTTTATATCGGCCTTGGACTTGCCGCAGCAGTGTTGGTGCAAATGCTTGTTCATTACCTCAGCGACAGCCTGCAAAGTGCCGCAGGATATTTGATGTTTGCGGATAAACGCATGGAACTGGGCAGCCATCTGCGGAAACTTCCGATGGGCTATTTTACTTCCGGCAACATTGGCAAAATCAGCTCTGTTCTTAGCACGGATATGGTATTCATTGAAGAAGTCGCTATGAGTACGCTGGGCAACATGATGGGCTATCTGCTGTCCTCCTTGATTCTGCTGGTATTCATGTTTTATTTGAACGTACAGCTTGGTTTGATTGCTGCCGCCGTCACGGTTCTGGCATGGCTGGTGTCAAAAGGAATGAACAAGGTTTCCCTGCGGGAAGCCGCAGAGCGGCAGGAGCAGAGCGAACGACTGACCGATGCGGTGCTATCCTTTGTGGAGGGCATTGGCGTCATCAAGAGCTACAACCTGCTGGGCGAAAAATCAGAAGAACTGACTGACAATTTCCAGCGTTCCAGAAACACCTCCCTTGCTTTTGAGCAGAAAATGACACCATGGACAATGAGTCTGAATATCCTTTACGGCATTGGTATTGCGGCGATTTTCGGCTTGTCGATTGTATTGGAACAGCGCGGCGCACTTCCGCTGGCCTATGTGCTTGGTGTTCTGCTGTTTGTGTTTGACCTCTTTGGACCGCTGAAAGCTCTTTATGGGGAAGCATCTCGCCTTACCGTTATGAATGCAGCTCTCGACCGCATTGAAGCAGTCCTGAATGAGCCTGAACTTCCCGACACGGGCAAGCAGCATCTTCCTGCACAGGCACAGCCGGGACAGCCAGAAGTTCAGTTTAACGATGTTGTATTTGCTTATCAGGACAAAGAAGTTCTGCATCATATCAGCTTTGCCATGAAGAAAGATTCTATGACTGCTTTAGTCGGACCTTCTGGCGGCGGAAAGTCTACTATTGCCAATTTACTGGCTCGGCTTTGGGATGTAAAATCTGGCAGCATAATAATAAGAGGTATGGACATTCGGAACGTGCCTTTGGCAGAGCTGATGGAGCTGATCAGCATGGTATTCCAGCGAGTGTACTTATTCCAAGATACCATTTACAACAATATCAGCATAGGCAAACCGGACGCCACAGAGGAAGAAGTCTATGCAGCTGCTAAGAAGGCCCGCTGCTATGATTTCATCATGGCGTTGCCTGATGGATTCCAGACCGTAGTTGGTGAAGGCGGTGCTACACTCTCCGGCGGCGAAAAGCAGCGCATCTCGATTGCACGCTGCATCTTGAAAGATGCCCCTATCATCATTTTGGATGAAGCTACCGCAAGCGTAGATACTGATAACGAAAGCTATATTCAGGAGGCCATCTCGGAACTGGTAAAGGGCAAGACACTTCTCGTAATCGCCCACCGTCTGAATACCATCCAGAATGCCGATCAGATTTTGGTCATTGACAACGGCCAGATTGCACAGCAGGGCACGCACGAAGAACTTTTGAAGCAGCCCGGCATTTATCAGGAGTTTGTCAACATCCGAAAGAATGCGGCTGGATGGAGCCTTGCTTAACAAAATTCAGCGTATGCGATGCGGAGGTTCCATTGTGCGTATATCATAATCCGTCCGCATAGAAACAAATAGGTAAAAAATAACGCGGCCGAGATTGATATATCCGACCGCGTTATTCGTCTTTTTGAAATGCTTCCGCCTGTTTACAAAGCGCAATATATTTTTCAATTTCCGCCTCGCTTTTCCCGGCAAAGAAGTCTACAACTGTTTTTGAAACCGTCTGATTTACCATTTCCGGGAAGATGGCGGCGTCCACGCTGATATTCAGTTCTTTGGCGACAAGGACCACCGTTTCAAATTTCGGATTACTCTGGCAGGTCTCCAAATCTATGATCGTGCGGGGGTCCATACCGAGGCGTTCAGCTAACTGTTTCTGCGTCAGATGCTGGCGCTTCCGTTCTGACCGCACCTTCCATGCAAATAGATCCAGCGGATTGTTCACTACACATCACCTCTACATCATTGTAGGGTGTGCTTCCGCTCATATAAATAACCATACAGCTCATGCAAAGTGAGTTACAACTCATATTTCGGAGTAAAGGGGGATATGGATGAGAGCGCCAACACAAAGGAGGTCAAAATAAGGCGGGGTTTACCGTTTGTACGGCGGATGCCCATGCCACTACGAAAAATATTCCAATAACGCAGCAGCGAGCCATGCTCATGAAAGTGAGTTATGGCTCGCTTTTTATATACTGTGGCTCACATCTCACAAAACCCGTCTCTTTGAGCGCCTGGGCGTGGGCTGCCGCTCCCCACCCCGTTTCGTTCCGGCCTGTCAACCCGAACGAAACGAAAGGAGCCAATTATGAGCGGCAAAAAAATTTTTCAGATAGATCCCGAAAACTGGCCAAACCAGACCATTCGTGAACGAGTAGTGAGCGAAAGGGGAAGAAAAGAACTGCCTCCCGGCACGAAGGGAGGTGAGAACTTGAAACCTGACCGCCACTACGAGCACAAGCAGTACGCCTTTGACAGCTACTGCAAGAAGGTGCTGAAATGCGAGGCGTGCAACGGCTATCGCCAGATCAGCCGGCACCAGAAGCGTTTCACATCTTTGGAAGAACTGTCCGAGGCAGAAATGGCCCAGCTTGCGGTATATGACCGCTACCCGTGGGAATACACGACCTTCCCTGTGGGAGGGGCCGTGATCCTGATCGAGGACGACGGGCTGGCCGAGGCGCTTCTGGGGCTGTCCCAGGAGGACCTGGAAATCTTTATGATGCACTGGTTCCTGCGGATGACCGACGCACAGATCGCCAGGTACATAAACATGCCCCGCCGGACGGTCAATACCCGCAGGCATAAAGCCTATCGGCTGCTGACAGAGCTGATGGGAGGTGAAGCGGATGACTAAATCTGCGTGCACGCGGGCATCGCTGATCCCTTACCCGGTGATCGCCGCCGCTGTCGGAGGCGACCCCGAAGCGGTGAACCGGGTAGTCCGGCATTACTCCGGCTACATTGCCGCGCTGTCTACACGGACGAGCTATGGCCCTGACGGCTATCCCCGTCCCCAGGTGGACGAAGATCTGCGCGGTCGGCTGGAAGCAAAGCTGATTATTTCCATTCTGGATTTTGACCTGAGCTAATCCAGGGCCGGGCGCTGCGCGTTCCTCTTTCCACGCGGCGTCCCGTTATAGCTCCTTGACAAAGAAAGCCCGGTGGGAGGCCTCCGGCGCAGCATAAGGCAGACGGATACATTCTGTCCTGTATCGAGCCATACGGCCAGTGCGCCATGACCTCCCCTCCGGGAGCGAGCGATACCCACCTGACCGCAAAGCGGACGCGGCACTCTGCGGGCGATGACATACAGACAGGTCAAAGATACTCGCGCATTGGACGCCCGCAAAGCATTGTGCGCCGCACCCATCAGCATGGGCCGGGGTGAAACTCCCGTGGAGCTGTGCCAACAGCCGTCCGTAAGCCTACTTTTCTTTTTTGAAAGTTTATGGATAGATCGTAAACTTTTCAATTAGCAGCAGACAAACACGGAGCAGCACGGTAAAATGATGGTGGAAGTTATATTACCCACACATATTCGTGCTGTTCCTTTTCATAACTGAAAGGGGGTTCTCATGTCTCAAACATGGAACGGCACGAAGAAAGAAACCCCTGAAAGAAGGACATATACGGTTGACGATATTGCTCAAATTCTGGGCATCGGAAGAACTTCCGCATATATCCTTGTAAAAGAAGGGCACTTCAAAATCGTGCGAATTGGTAACGCCATACGCATTTCCAAGCGGTCATTTGACGAGTGGCTTGACTCCCTCGACCTGTGATCCAAGAAAGGAAGAACGATATGGCATCTATAATCAAGCGAAAGAAAAACTATTCCGTTGTTTACAACTATGTGGATGAAAACGGAGAAACCAAACAGAAGTGGGAAACCTGGCATACCCACAAAGAGGCCTTGAAGCGCAAGGCGGAAATCGAAAATCAGCAGCACACGGGAACTTTTCTCCCACCAAGCAATCAGACGATCACCGAATTCCTTTATGACTTCGTATCTCTTTACGGAGAAAAGAAATGGGGCGTGTCTATGTATGACAGCCAAACGGCGCTGATTGCGAACTATATCAATCCGATCATCGGTGATATGGAGGTACAGGCGGTTACTCCCCGTGCGGTTGACGGTTATATCCAGACCTTGCAGAAAACCAAGTCGGTGTCTACCAAGACCCGAAAGGCCGTTACCACCTATGTCAGCGACAAGACCATTGAAAAGATCATCAAGCTCCTGCGGTGTGCGTTTAAGCAGGCGGTACGATGGGAAATCATTGCAAGAAATCCCTTTGACAATGTGATCCTCCCGAAAACGGAGTATGCGAAACGGGATATCTGGACAGCGGATATGATCCGCCTTGCCCTGGACAAATGCACGGACAGCAAGCTCTATGTAGCAATGAACCTTTCCTTTGCCTGCTCTCTGCGTATGGGTGAAATCCTGGGGCTGACCTGGGAGAACGTCCATATTTCCGATGAAGATATTGCGGCGGATAACGCCTATGTCTACATCGACAAGGAACTGACACGGGCATCCAAACGGGCGATTGAAACGCTGGGTGAGAAGGATATCTATTACATCTTCACTCCGCTCATGCCGAACACCAGCACAAGAATTATCCTGAAAAAGCCGAAAACCGATTCCAGTATCCGTAAGGTGTGGCTGCCGAAAACGCTGGCCTACATCCTGCGGGAATGGAAGAAGTCCCAGGACGAGCTGAAAGGCTTCCTTGGCGACGAGTATCAGGACTTCGATCTGGTGGTAGCACTTCCCAATGGACGCCCCTGCGAGGATCGGATCATCCTCAAAGAGTTTGCAAAGCTCCGTGAGGACGCAGGGCTGCCGAAGGTGGTCTTTCATTCTCTCCGTCATTCCAGTACCACCTACAAACTGAAACTGAACCACGGTGATCTGAAAGCTACCCAGGGCGATACAGGCCATGCCGAGATCGACATGATAACCAGTATCTATGCTCACATTCTGGACGAGGATAGAAAGGTCAATGCTCAGAAATTCGAGACAGCTTTCTATGCCAAGCCTGATCTTCGCAATGTCCGTCCGCCGGAGGAACCGGCAAAATCGGAGCCTGCGACCCTGGACCTTGAAAGCCTTGTGGAGCAGCTTCAAAAGTCGCCGGAGCTGGCAAGTGCGCTCGCAGCCCTGATAGCGGCGCAAGCCCCGGCAAAGTGATCCGAAAAATCGAATTAGCAAAACGCAGAATTTTCTTAGCAAATTTCTGAAAAGCGTTCGAGTCCAATTAGCAAATATACATCATGCGGCGTATAAAAATCTCCCGGTAACGGAAGTGAAATTACCAGGAGAAGGAGGAACAAAAAAACGCTGCAAACCCCGAAAAAAGGCTTGCAGCGGTGCTTTCTGGCGTCCCAGAGAGGATTTGAACCTCCGACCCCACGCTTAGGAGGCGTGTG
>SKEE01002658.1_pt1 | contig 11784 bp, 8 predicted proteins | sample 4826661 | NCBI WGS metagenome assembly SKEE01 (sample SAMN11008817, study PRJNA524170) | human gut metagenome | biome: Human fecal sample; material: Feces; isolation source: fecal sample from pouch patient p20 | host: Homo sapiens | place: Israel: Tel-Aviv | collected 2016-11-14
GTGTGCTGAGTATGGAAAAGTGCGCCGACCTGCTGCCGGACTATTTCAGCTTTGTAAAGGGCATCGTGGACAGTCAGGACCTGAGCCTGAACATCAGCCGTGAGATGCTGCAGAAGGACAGCCAGCTGAAGCTGATCCATAACGCACTGGAAAAGAAGATCAAGAACGAGCTGCACGCCATGCTGAACAACGACCGTGCAAAGTACGAGGAGTTCTGGAAGGAGTTCGGCCGTCAGATCAAGTTTGGTGCTTATTCTGATTACGGTATGCACGCCGAGCTGCTGCGCGACCTGCTGCTGTTCTGGTCTGCCAAGGAGCAGAAGATGGTCACCCTGCAGGAGTACATCGACAAGATGCCCGCCGAGCAGAAGTACATCTACTTTGCCGCAGGCGACTCTACCGACCGTCTGGCAAAGCTGCCCTCCGCAGAGCTGGTGCTGGACAAGGGCTTTGACGTGCTGCTGCTGACCGAGGACGTGGACGAGTTCTGCCTGCAGATTCTGCACAGTTACCCCCGCAAGGATGCCGAGGGCAAGGACGGCACCGTGGAGTTCAAGAACGTGAACAGCGGTGATCTGGGTCTGGAATCCGAGGAGGAGAAGAAGGCCGCCAAGGATGCCACTGCCGAGAACAAGGCTCTGTTCGATGCCATGAAGGACGCCTTGAACGGCAAGGTGAAGGAGGTCAAGGTCTCCACTCGCCTGAAGGATCACCCCGTCTGCCTGAGCGCTGACGGCCCGCTGTCCATTGAGATGGAGAAGGTGCTGTCCAAGCAGCCCGGCAGCGAGGGCGTGAAGAGCGACAAGGTGCTGGAGCTGAACGTGAACCACCCCGTGTTTGCCGCCCTGAAGGCCGCACAGGAGGCTGGCGACACCGAGAAGCTGAACAAGTACAGCGCCCTGCTGTACGCACAGGCACAGCTGATCGAGGGTCTGCCCGTGGACGACCCCGCCGCTTATGCCGAAGCCGTTTGCAGCCTGATGAAGTAAACTTTTCGCGCACAGAAATACCCCCTTAACAAAAAGGCCGCGCTCCGCTATAATAGAGTGGAACGCGGTCTTTTATTTTTATCTTTCTGTGAAAGGAAATTTATTTCATGGAGCCGAGAAAACATTATTTTGCAAAGATCCCCACCATTGCCATCTTTATCGTGATGGCGATGTCCGGGCCGTTGGGGGTGCTGTTGTTTATCCTGAAAGGCATCGACCAGAAGGTGCAGAAGGAGGAGCAGGAAGCCGCCGCTGTCCGGGGCGGCTACCGCCCCGCCCCGGAACCTGCCTCAACGCAGAAAGCAAACGCATCCTATGGGCAGGACATCCCAACGGCAGAGCAGAAAAGCGCCAAACAGTGGCACAAGAATATTGCCACCCTCTGCACCATCATGGGTGCCGTTTTCCTGTTTGCCGGGGTGATGGATACAGTGGATATCATCGGTGCATGGCAGGTGCTGCCTGACCCCGGGGAGCTGTTTTCCGATATCGTCATGGCCATCGGCGGCGGCGGTGCGCTGCTGACCGGCCTGCGGATGAACCACACCCACAAGCTGGAGCGGCTGCTGGACAAGGTGGTAGGCGAACGGGATAACATCCCCCTGCCGGAACTGTTTGCCGCTGCCGGGGTGGACGCCGCCCGGGGACGTGCCGCCGTAAAAAGCGCCATCGAGCACGGATACTTCGGCGCAGATGCCTACATCGACAACCGCACCGACACGCTGGTGGTGCGGGGCGCGGCACCGCAGCCGAAAAAGCCCGCACCCGCTCCGGCACCTAAAGCTCAGCCCGCCGCAGAGGACGAATACGCCGCCCTGCTGCGCCAGCTGCGGGAGGTGAACGATGCCATCCCTGACCCGGTGATGAGCGCGAAGATCTCCCGGCTGGAAGAGGTCAGCGGGCGCATCTTTGCGCTGGCGCAGAAGGACCCGGAGAAAAAGGCGCAGCTGCAAAAGTTTATGAACTACTATCTGCCCACTGCGCTCAAGCTGCTGAATACCTACGCCAGCCTTTCCGGGCAGGCAGTGGAGGGTACGAACATTACCGAAGCCAAACACAGCATCGAGCGCAGCATGGACCTGCTGGTGACCGCCTTTGAAAACCAGCTGGACAAGCTGTTCCAAGCCGATGCGCTGGACGTGAACGCCGACATTGCCGCACTGGAAGGAATGCTGAACCTTGACGGCCTGACCGGCAGCGAATTTACCCGCTGAACCACATCCCCGCACCCGATGGCTGCATCGGTGCGGGGATGTTTTTTTGTGCAAAGTGCAATTTTCCATCCCGTCTTTTTTGGGCGCTGCGCTCAAAATTCCGGGATTTGTGTGCATTTATGCCAAGCATTTTGATTTGCCGGAAAAATTTTTATTTTATTTGTTCGACAGCAGCTAATCGGGCTGCGCGGGTGTTTTTTGCAACTTTTCATCGAGATGCAACAATAACACATGGTTTTTTGCGTTGTGTTTGACTATTATAGAAGCAGCTACGGCAGCTGCGAACGGCTGCATCGACTTTTCCGATCATAATAGTAGGAGGAAATTTCCATGATGAAGTCCATTTCCACCTGGAAGCAGGAGCTGACCGAGGGCGCACACGCTGCGCGTCTGGCTGCGCTGTACTGCTGCACCCCCGACCAGACCCCTGCACAGGCAGCCCGCTATGCGGCTGTTCTGGACGGGTTAGAGACCGCCTTCGGCGCACATAGCGAAGCCGGTCTGTATAGTGCCCCCGGCCGCACCGAGATCGGCGGCAACCACACCGACCACCAGCACGGCCGTGTGCTGGCAGGCAGCGTGAACATTGATATGATTGCTGCTGCCGCCCCCAACAGCCTGAACCAGCTGCGCGTACAGAGCGAGGGCTACGACCTGTGCGTTATCGACCTTGACGACCTGACTGCCCGCAAGGAGGAGGAGAACACCACCGCTTCCCTGCTGCGCGGCGAGTGCGAGGCTTTCCGTCAGCGCGGCGCAAAGCTTTCTGGTCTGGACGTGTACATCTCCTCCAACGTGCCCAAGGGCAGCGGTGTTTCTTCCTCTGCCGCCTTTGAGGTGCTGGTCGGTGTGATCTTGAACGACTGTTTCATGGCCGAAAAGGTCTCCCCCATCGCCATTGCACAGATCGGCCAGTGGGCAGAGAACGTCTACTTTGGCAAGCCCTGCGGCCTGATGGATCAGATGGCTTCCAGCGTGGGCAACATTATCACCATCGACTTTGCCGACAAGGCAAACCCTGATGTGGAGCCGGTGCAGGTGGACTTTTCCAAGGCCGGTCTGGCGCTGTGCATTCTGGACTCCGGTGCAGACCATGCCGACCTGACCGACGAGTACGCCGCCATCCCCAACGAGTGCCGCGCTGTGGCCGCTGTGTGCGGCGGCGAGGTGCTGCGGGACGTGCCCTTTGAGACCTTCCTTGCAAATATTCCGGCCTGCCGCAAGCAGTGCGGCGACCGCGCTGTGCTGCGCGCCTTCCACTTCTACGCCGATAATGACCGCGTGCCCCAGCAGGTAGCTGCCCTGCGCGAGGGCGACTTTGACGCCTTTTTGCAGATGGTGACTGCCTCCGGCGACAGCAGCTGGGAATACCTGCAGAACGTCATCCCCGCCGGTTACAAGGAGCATCAGGAGGTGGCTGTAACCATCGCCGCTGCCAAGCATTATCTGGGCGGTAAGGGCGCTGTGCGCGTGCACGGCGGCGGTTTTGCCGGTACGGTGCAGGCCTTTGTGCCGGTGGAGATGCTGGCAGACTTTAAGGCCAACATGGAAAAGATCCTCGGCGCTGGCCGCTGCCATGTGCTGAACATCCGTCCCGAGGGGGGTGCTGTGCTGTGATATCCACTGCCATCCAGCAGCTCGTGAACTACGGGCTGGACACCGGGCTCATCTTGCCCGATGACGAGATCTATATCCGCAACCAGCTGCTGATGACCATGCAGCTGGACGACTTTACCGCCCCGGACAGCGAAGTGTGCTACACCGATCTGGAAAGCATCCTCAAGACCCTTGTGGACGATGCCGTTGCCCGCGGCGTGTGCGCGGACAACTCCACCGCACGCGATCTGTTTGACACCAAGCTGATGGGTGTGCTGACCCCGCGCCCCAGCATCGTGCGCGCAAACTTTGAGGAGCGGTACGAGAACGAGGGTCCGCAGGCCGCCACCGACTGGTTCTACAAGTTCAGTCAGGACACCGACTACATCCGCCGCTACCGCATCAAGCGCGACCTGAAGTGGGTTACCAAAACCGCGTACGGCGACTTGGATATCACCATCAACCTGTCCAAGCCGGAAAAAGACCCCAAGGCCATTGCCGCCGCAAAGCTTGCACCCCAGAGCGCTTACCCCAAGTGCCAGCTGTGTGCGGAGAACGAGGGCTACGCAGGCCGCATGAACCACCCCGCGCGCGAAAATCACCGCATCATCCCGCTGACCATCAACGACAGCGCTTGGAATTTGCAGTACAGCCCCTACGTTTACTATAACGAGCACTGCATCGTGTTCAATAACCAGCACACCCCTATGAAGATCGAGCGGGCGACCTTCCGCAAGCTGCTGGATTTTGTGGGTCTGTTCCCCCACTATTTTGTGGGCAGCAACGCTGACCTGCCCATCGTGGGCGGCAGCATCCTGAGCCACGACCACTTTCAGGGCGGCCATTATGAGTTTGCCATGGCCAAAGCTCCTATTGAAAAACCTTGGGTGTTCCCCGGCTTTGAGGACGTGGAAGCCGGTATCGTGCACTGGCCCATGAGCTGCATCCGTCTGACCTGTGCGGATGACGCACGCCTTGTGGAACTGGCCGATAAGCTGCTGGCTGCTTGGCGCGGCTACACCGACGAGAGCTGCTTTATCTTTGCCGAGACCGATGGCGAGCCCCACAACACCATCACGCCCATCGCCCGGATGCGGGACGGCAAGTATCAGCTGGACTTGGTGCTGCGCAACAACATCACCACCCCGGAGCATCCGCTGGGTGTGTACCACCCACATGCCAAGCTGCACCACATCAAAAAGGAGAATATCGGCCTCATCGAGGTGATGGGTCTGGCTGTGCTGCCCAGCCGCCTGAAGCAGGAGCTGTTCGACCTTGCTGATGTGCTGGTGGCGCACCTGCCCACCGCAGAATACCCCGAAAGCCTGCAAAAGCACGCCGCGTGGGCGGAGGAGATTCTTGCAAAGCACCCGGAGCTGAACGCCGACAATGTGCACCTGATCCTGCAGGACGAGGTAGGCTATGTGTTTGCACAGGTGCTGGCAGATGCCGGTGTGTACAAGCTGGATGAAGCAGGCCGCGCCGGTTTCTTCCGCTTCCTTGAAAGCGTAAAATAACAATAATTTTGACCCGCCGATAGCTCTCTGTCGGCGGGTCTTGTTGAAGCAACCATGTTGGAGGTTTCGCTTATGCAATATACTTTGGAAGTATGCGTAGACAGCACCGCCAGCGCACTGGCGGCAAAACGCGGCGGCGCTGACCGGCTGGAGCTGTGTGCCGACCTGATCATTGGCGGCACCACTCCTTCCCCTGCCCTGCTGCGGCAGGTCAAGGCTGAGACCGGCTTGCCGGTGCGGGCGCTTATCCGTCCCCGCTTCGGCGATTTCTGCTACGACCGCTACGAGCTGGCACAGATGGCTGAATGCGCCGCAGAGCTGGTCGCTGCCGGTGCAGACGGTATCGTGACCGGCGTACTGACCCCGGCGGGCGCGCTGGACTTAGACGCCCTGCGCCCCATCTACGCCGCAGCCCGGCAGGCGGCAGAAAAAGCACACCGCACCGTGGACTGCACCCTGCACCGCGCCTTTGATGTCTGCTGCGACCCCTTTGCCGCGCTGGAAGCCGCAAAGCAGCTGGGGCTTGTCACCATCCTGACCAGCGGACAGGCCGCAAGCGCCCCGCAGGGTGCTGCCCTGCTGCGGCAGCTGGTGGAAGCTGCTGGACAGGAGGTGGAGATTCTGGTTGGCGCAGGCGTATCTGCCGCCAACATCCCCGCCCTTGCCGCCCAGACCGGTGCCCGGGCGTTCCACCTTTCCGGCAAGCAGGTGCTGGATAGTCGCATGACCTTCCGGCGGGAGGGCGTGCCCATGGGTCTGCCAGGCTTTTCCGAGTTTGAGATCTGGCAGACCAGCGAAGCAAATATCCGCGCCGCCCGCACCGCACTGGATGCGCTGTAACGGACAAACGAAACTTTTATATCCTATTCCGGCATAATAGGAAAGCATCCGTCTGCACATAGGTCAGCTGTATCCGCAGGAAACAGGCGCTGCATTCTGCAGTTTCCCATTACGACCCTCTCCCGTGAAAACGCAAAATCGGGCAGCCCGCAGGCTGCCCGATTTTGCTCTATTCAAATGATTTTTCCGCTGAATATGTCCAAAGCAAAGCGGAGGGCATTCCAATTCGTCCCACTTTAGTGCAGGGCGGCAAACCGGGCTGCGCCGCGGGTGCACAGCCAGCGGTACAGCAGTAAATCCAGCCCCAGCAGCACAGCCAGACAACACCCCTGTGCGGCCAGCGGCGGCACAGCGTAGTCCAGTAAGGTCAGGGGCAAAAACAGCACCCCGCCCGCCAGCAGCCACCCGCCGAACATCGCCAGCATACTGGCGGCGCTCCGCTTGACGACAGCGGCTTCGCTGACCCAGTGGAGGTTGGGCAGGCACAGTCCTAAAGCAAGCCCAAGCTGCGCCGCCAGCCACACAAAGGCTGCCAGCACCGCCAGCACGGGCAACCCCTGCCCTGCCGGAATGCGCAGCGCCGCCATGGCACACCCGGCGCACAGCCACGCCGCAGGCAGCGTGAGCAGCAATTGCAGCTCCATCTTTGCCCGCAGCACCTGCTGCGGGGTCACCGGCAGGCTTTGCAGCAGCCAGAGGGTGTCACCCTCCAGCGACACCGATGGCGCTGTGATAAAGTTCATGGCGGCTGCGGTGCACACCATCCCGCACACCAGCATTGGCAGGCTCTCGGGCGGGTAAGCGGCGGTAAAGGCGCGCAGGTCAGCAGCCTTCCACAGCGCTGCCGCGCCCAGAACCGGCAGCAGCAGACTGCTCAGGGCACAGTTGAGCAGCCACATGGGGCAAGCGCCCAGATGCAGCAGTTCCCGCCGCAGCAATGCCCGGTGCGGGGGCTGCTTTTTTTGCGCTTTTGCACGGTATTCCGCTTTGGCTCTGCCGGGCTCAAGGGTCAGCAGCCGCAGATATGGCTTTGCCAGCGCCTTGCCGCAGAGCACCATACAGGCCACAGCCAGTGCCAGCAATAGCAGAAGTGCGGGAGCGCTGCCCACTGCGGCCAAGCCCAGCAGATGCAGCGGTGCAACGGCACGACTGGCAGTAGCGCCCGCCTGCACGGCATCCAGCACGAGGGCATCCACCGCGTTGCCCACCCATTGGAATACTGCATAATAGACCGCCAGAAACAGCAGCGTACCCACTACGGTGACAAGGCTTTTGTGCCGGGCGCGGCGGTTGAGCAGCGCCACAGCCCAGCCCAGCAGAACAGCCAGCACCATGGAGACACCCGCCAGCGCCAGTGCCACCGGCAGCGCCGCCAGCAGTACACCGCCGGGGTGGGGTGCTGCCAGCGCATAGCAGACCACCGAGGGTACCCACGCCAGCAGCAGATAAATCAGCCCGGTCAGGTACACCCCGCCGCAGCGCACCGCAAAAATAGCGCCCGGCGGGATAGGCAGCGCCAGCAGCTGCTGGTTATCCCGGCAGCGGAACAAATGTCCGTAGCTGGTAAAGGCACTGGCCAGCACACTGACCGTCAGCGCCGAAAGCTCCATCAGCACAAAATAGAGCCAGTCCAGCCCCTGCGGTACCAGCGTTAACGCCATAGGCAGCGCCATAGCGCAAAAGCTGAGCATGACCAGCAGCATCAGCACTATAAACAGCAGCGCGTAGCCAAATACTCCCGCCCGGGAGCGCCGCTTGCCGGTCTTGCTGCTGCGCACAAAGGCCGCACCCAGCTCCAGAAGCTGTTTTTTGAGCAATGCACGGATCATAGCGCTTCCCCCGTATCCTCCAGCTCCAGAAAGACCTCTTCCAGTGTGTCGTCGCCGCGCACCTGCTCCATGGCACCCTCGCGCACCAGCTGACCCTTGCGCAAAATGGCTACCCGGTCGCAGAGTTTCTCTGCCACCTCCAGCACATGGGTGGAGAAAAAGATGGCCCCGCCCTGCGCACAGAAGGCCTTCATCTGGGTCTTGAGCTGATGGGAAGCCAGCGGGTCCAGCCCGACAAAAGGCTCGTCCATTAAAATCAGCTTCGGCTCGTGCAGCAGCGCCGCAATGATGGCCAGCTTCTGCTTCATGCCGTGGGAGTATGCCCCGATGGACTGTGCCAAGTCCGGCGTCAGGCCAAAGGCATCGCCATACTGCCGGATGCGCTGCGCACGCTGTGCGGCGCTTACGCCAAAAATGTCTGCAATAAAATCAAGGTACTGGATACCGGTCATATAATCGTAAAGCTGCGGGTCGTCCGGCAGGTAGGCCAGACGGCGCTTGCATTCCAGCGGGTCGTCCCGCACGGAAATGCCGTCCACATAAATTTCACCGGCATCAAATTGCTGGATGCCGCAGCAGCATTTTAAAGTAGTGGTCTTGCCCGCGCCATTGTGCCCGATAAAGGCGCACAGCTCCCCCGGGCGGATGTGCAGGCAAAGGTCCTGCACGGCGGGTTTGCCGCCGTAGGTTTTGGTCAGATGTTCTATCTTTAACATGAGCTGCCTCCTTGCTTTCAGTTTTGAGCCAAGTATACACCTTCCGGCGGGGGGAAGGTCAAGCATTTCTCCGGTTTTTCTTGCGTTTTGTAAGGGGCTGTGCTATACTTTTTGTCGAACTGAACAGAAAACAGCAGGTGCGTTCCGTCACTTTGCCCCACCGGGCGGCGGCAGGAACGTTAAAAGGGAAGCGGGTGCAGATCCCGCACGATCTCGTCACTGTGATAAGGGAGTCCACTGTCAGGGTGCTTTTGCACCGGTCACTGAGTTATACGGCTTGGGAAGGCGGCAGCGGGCGTTGAGCTTTCAGTCAGGAAACCTGCCCGCTGTTGGTACCGGGGCTTTGCTGCCCCAGATCACGAGGAATTGGTTGTACCAAAAAGCCTGTAAGATACGGGGTCTTTTTGCTTTGCCATTTCGCAAGCAAAAGACCCCGTTTTTTCAGATACACCCTAGGTTCTCTTTCCTGTACCCTTCTGTTCGGTGCCGTATTTTACCCACATCAGGAAAGGAAAACAAGATGAAAAAACGCAACATCCGCAAAACGGCGGCCGCTCTGACCGCTCTGGCTCTGTGCGCCGGTGTACTGACCGGCTGCGGCGGGGCTGCATCCAGCACGGCTTCCTCTGTTGCTGCCAGTTCTGCCGCCAGCAGCGAGGCTTCCGGCGCAGACGCTGACGCACTGGCCGCACAGAACGTGGCAGACCTGATCGACGCCATCTATGTGCAGCAGCGCACCGATGACACCGACGCCCAGTGCGAAGCTGCAAAGGCCGCTTGGGACGCTTTGACCGATGCCCAGAAGGAGCTGGTGGAGGGCGAGAACGCCGACCCCGACTACTTTGGCCGCGACACCGGCGATGCTTCCAAGGACGATGCCCGCAACGCCGATGAGATCGGCGAGAACGAGCTGCTGGTGGTGTCCTTCGGCACCTCCTTCAACGACAGCCGCGCTGCCGACATCAAGGGTATTGAGGACGCTTTGCAGGCCGCTTACCCCGACTGGAGCGTGCGCCGCGCCTTTACCGCGCAGATCATCATCAACCATGTGCAGGCACGCGACGGCGAGAAGATCGACAATATGCAGCAGGCACTGGATCGCGCTGTGGCAAACGGCGTGAAGAACCTGATCGTGCAGCCCACCCATCTGATGCACGGTGCAGAGTACGACGAGATGAACGAGATGCTGGACCAGTACCGCGACAAGTTTGAGAGTGTTGCTGTGGCTGAGCCCCTGCTGGGCGAGGTCGGCGCGGATGCTTCCGTCATCAATGCAGATAAGGAAGCTGTTGCCAAGGCTGTTACCGCTGCCGCTGTGAAGGAAGCCGGTTACGACAGCGCCGCCGCTGCCGCTGCCGACAAGACCGCTTTCGTCTTTATGGGTCACGGCACTTCCCACACCGCCAAGGTGAGCTACAGCCAGATGCAGACCACCATGCAGAGCTTGGGCTACGACAACGTGTTCATCGGCACGGTGGAAGGCGAGCCCGAGGAGACCTCCTGCGAGGCCGTCATCGAGGCCGTGAAGGCTGCCGGTTACACCAAGGTCATCCTGCGCCCGCTGATGGTGGTGGCAGGCGACCACGCCAACAACGACATGGCCGGTGAGGATGCCGACAGCTGGCTGAGCCAGTTTACCGCCGCAGGCTGCTTTGAGAGTGTGGACTGCCAGATCTCCGGTCTGGGCCGCATTGCGGATGTCCAGCAGCTGTACATTGCACATACCAAGGCCGCTATGGATCTTCTGAACGGCTAATGGATTCAGAAGCCCTCTCCGGCGCTGCCCTGCACACGGAGAGGGTTTTCTTTTATGGGCGCATTCCCCGCACGAGGAGAAAACGCCCCCTGCCCCGGCAGTTTAGATGCCGGGCAAAAAATTTAGGATACTGAGGTATTTATTTTATGCGCTGCAAACAGTTTATTTCCGTTTCTCTGGCCGGTGTGGTGCTGGCTGCTTCTCTGGCAGGCTGCGGCGGGGCTGCCCCCGCCTCCTCCGCTGCGGCAAGCTCTGTGGCTGCTTCTTCCGTGGTGGTTTCCTCTGCCGCTGCCGAAGCCGCCCTGCCGGACGGCGTATACACCGCTAAGTTCAACACCGACAGCAGCATGTTCCACGCCAACGAAGCCGTGGACGGCATGGGTACGCTGACGGTGGAAAACGGCACGATGACCTTCCACGTCAGTCTGCAGTCCCAGAAGATCGTCAACCTGTATCCGGGCATGGCCGCCGACGCCCCCGCCCACGAGAGCGACTGGCTGCAGCCTACCGTTGACACGGTGACCTACTCCGACGGCACCAGCGACGAAGTATACGGCTTTGACATTCCGGTTGAGGCTGTCGATGCCGATTTCCAGCTGGCCATTCTGGGCACCAAGGGCACCTGGTACGACCATACCGTCAGCATCTCCGATGCCGAGCCTGCGGCAGAGGATGCGGCTGCGGCAGCCGTCGAGCTCCCCGCCGACGGCAGCTACACCTGCGCTGTGACGCTGGAGGGCGGCAGCGGACGCGCCACCGTCGAAAGCCCCGCCGCGCTGACCGTGGCCGACGGTATTATGACCGCGACCATCGTCTGGAGCAGCCCGAACTATGACTATATGCTCGTTGACGGCGAAAAGTACCTGCCCGTCAACACCGACGGCAACTCGACGTTTGAAATCCCCGTTGCCGCGCTGGATACCGCGCTGGCCGTCACGGCGGACACCGTCGCCATGAGCACCCCGCACGAGATCGACTATACCCTGACCTTTGACAGCGCGACGCTGGCCGCCGCCGAATGAGGCGCGCGGCAGCTTTTGCCCTGCCAGCCCTGCTGCTGGCAGGCTGCGCGGCTGCATCCCAGGCTCCCGCGCAAACGGACGCATTGACGATAGAAAACCGCTATCCGCTGGAATATGCGAAGCAGTTCACGGTGGATGTGTGTGCGGGCGGCTATGACCTCATCACGATTGACGGCAGCCGCTATCTCGTCGTGCCGGAGGGGGCCGCTGCGCCCGCCGATCTGGACGCAGACATCACCGTTTTGCAGCAGCCTATCCAAAATATCTACCTTGTGTCGTCGTCCGCGATGGACCCCATCATCAGC
>SKEE01002663.1_pt1 | contig 11764 bp, 22 predicted proteins | sample 4826661 | NCBI WGS metagenome assembly SKEE01 (sample SAMN11008817, study PRJNA524170) | human gut metagenome | biome: Human fecal sample; material: Feces; isolation source: fecal sample from pouch patient p20 | host: Homo sapiens | place: Israel: Tel-Aviv | collected 2016-11-14
AACTTGTTCGCAGAGCCTAAGTATGATTATTCAAAATTACGCGGACGAATTAAAGAAAAATGTGGAACAGAAGGCACATTTGCGAGAGAGATAAGACGATCACATAACTATTTGACAAACGTTTTTCATGGAAAGTCTTATTTTTCGCAGAAGGACATTGATCGGGGATCAGAAGTTCTTGGTATTATTCCTAATGAGATAGGAGTATATTTTTTTACAAAAGAAGTTCACAAAAACGAAACTAAATAACCAGGAGGTGAGAAAGACGAAATGATCTTGATCATAATCGGATGTGTTGGAATTATAGCAGGATGCATAGTTACAGGATGTGGAGTGGTAAGAGCAAAAAGAAGCTCCTACACAGACGTGGATGCAATCACATGGTGTTTTGTAGGAGCTAGTATAACTTATATCAGTACTGTTATAACTTCATTTTTACTAAATCATGTATGCCTTTAGAAATGTTTTTTAAATGATCATCGGTATTTTTCCCGCCGGGATATGTATCTGCAAATGGAGAATTTGCACGAATATTAAAAGTAAAAGCATCTTCATAGGTTTTGACAGAGGAATGATATTTCACATGAAAATGTAAATCATCTTTTGTCGTGGCATATCCAACAAGAGGACAACGAATTGCGTAACCTGGAGAAATAATTGCACCAGAGAGACGTGCAAATATATCTTCGCCAAGATCATCATTAAAAATTTCTTTTCCAGAAAATTTATGATCACAAGATATTGAATCAATTGTACATGATGATTGACCAAAATTTTTGATCATGATGTAAACAATGGTGTCTGAATAAATTGAGTAAATTTGAATATTAGGGCGAGTGCTTTCTTCGAGCATCTTATTGTTTTGGCGTAGCGTTTTTACAGAAATAGCTATTGCAATGATACTTGTAATTGTAGAAGCAATAATCCCAGCGATTTCAATTATATCAGACCATGTTATAGAACCTAGAGATTTAATGATATGAGACATATGAAAAACTCCTTTCTTAAAAACTCGGACATGCCAGTGCCCTGTGAATTAAGTATAGGAGATATATGAAAGAAAGACAACAACAGAATAATAGCAGATGGCTTAATCCTCTGTCCGATGAATATTTCCGAAAAATCAATTCACACAATGGCATGAGTGTGACTCCTTAAAAGTCTTAAAGATAAATAACTGTATACAGATCGGGCGGAGAGTTAAGCCATCTGAAGAAAGGTAGGTGAAAGACATGAGTAGAAGACAAGATCTAAGAATCTTGGCAGCATATGCAAATGCACCAGAACAATTTCCAGAGGGAAATGTACCGATAGCATATGCAGCAGAGAAGATGGGAAAAGATGCTTGTTTCATAAGGGCAGGCATTGAAGCCGGATGGCTTCCAATCGGATACGCATTTAGAAAAACCGGAAAGAGCAGGACGAACTATTACATCAGTCCAAAGCTGTTCTGGGAAGTCACAGGAATCTTATGGAGACCAGAGAAAGGAGCATAGAGAAAGGAGCATAAAGATGCACACAGAGACAAAAGCAATGATCTGCACGGCAGCAGTGTTGATCGCAATGGGAATCTTTAAAGAGTTGGCTGCAGTGTGTTTGATCACGGCAGTAATCTATGAGGAAGGAGTGAAGAAATTTGATAGATAAGAAAGAAAAAAGTGCCCACGGAGCGGCAACTCCATTAGGCACACAGTTAAATAGACAAGAACAGTATAACACAGATCGTCAGAAAAGTGAAATCAGAAAATTAGCAGTTGAGATTTTAGATTTATCTTTGCAGCTGCAAGAAATGACAGATGGAACTATAGATTGGATAGATTGGCGAGAGCCAGGTGTTCCGTGCGTATGCGTCGAATATCATGGAGCCACCGCAGTGCTAAGCGTTAAGATCTGGGAAAATGGCTTTAGTGCAGAACAGCGACCAGATTACAGTACAATGCTGTTTCTCGACAATCCGAACTGTATGTTCGAAGCAGGGTATCTGAAAGAAAAATTGATGGGATTATTAGAAGAAAGAAGAGGAAACGACAATGGGAAAGATGATTCTGATCACAACTGATAATGAGGTAAAAGAGCTGGAATATCCAGATGGAGGACTTAAATCATGGAAAAAGTTGAAAGAACACATTGGAAACAGATGTGAATTAATTGAACACGTACAGCCCAAGAGATTATATACAGAGATCGGTGCAGGATCTGAAATCAAAAATGTACCAGGATCAAAAGTAAGCATGTTGGTTGATGAAGAATTTTATTTTCACTGTGACAAAACCAAATTAAATAAGATAGCTTCATGGCTGTATGAGACAGATTGCCATGGGTACCCGATTCTTGGAAATGCCTTGATCATTGGAGAGAAGTATGGAAATGCAGGAATTGAGTTTTGTGAAATGTCAGAAGAACAGTTTGATCTTGTCTTTCCTAAATTAGAAGAATTAGGAAAGAGGTTTAAAGATGCAGGAGATTAAGATTAGCAAAGGAATCAAACGGATCCAGTTTGATTCCTTTGATTCCTGGTTAAATGCCAGACATGGAATCGGTGGATCTGATGCATCTGCAGTATTGGGACTGAATCCATATAAGACCAATACAGAACTTTATTTGGAAAAGACAGGACAGCGAACAGCTCCAGATATTTCAGATAAGGACTATGTGAAGTATGGGCATGATGCGGAGCCATTGCTTAGATCGCTGTTTGCACTGGACCATACAGAGTACAAGGTCGAATACTTTGGAGACAACATGATCCGAAATGAAAAGTATCCATGGGCACATGCATCTTTGGATGGAGAACTAACCGATCAGGATGGTCGCAAAGGAATATTAGAAATCAAGACAACTAATATCTTGCAAAGCATGCAGAGAGAAAAATGGAGAGATCAGATTCCGGACAACTATTACATACAGGTGTTGCATTATCTGTTAGTTACTGAATATGAGTTTGTTGGACTGAGAGCACAACTTAAATCAGTGTGGCAAGGGCAGATCCAGCTACAAACAAAAGATTATCATATTGAGCGATCAGACGTAGAAGAAGATATTGAGATATTAAAACAAGCGGAAGAAGAGTTCTGGCAGAAAGTCGAAAAAAGGCAACAGCCACATTTAATCCTTCCGGAAATATAAAAAGGAGAAATGTATGGAACTTAAGATATACAATCCACAGGAAGAGGGATTTCTGAAAGAGATTGACTGGAACTATGAAGAGTTAAAAACAGAAATCCAAGGAAAAGCAAATGATTACATGAATCTGGTTTATACAGCAGATCAAGTAAAAGATGCAAAAAAAGATCGTGCAAATCTTAATAAATTTGTGGAAGCTTTAGAGAGCAAACGAAAAGAAATAAAAAAACAGATTACAGAACCATATTCAGCATTTGAGAAACAAGAGAAAGAACTGATTGGTATTGTTAATAAAGCAATTACAAATATTGATACGCAGATCAAAGGATACGAAGAAGCAACAAGACAGGAAAAACTTGAAAAGGTCAAAGAAATCTATGCAAAAACAATCGGTGGACTCGCTGACGTAGTAACGTTTGACAAAATTTTTAAGGAGTCCTGGTTAAATGTATCAACAACGTTTAAATCAATCACAAAGGAGATTACAGAAATTCGTGACAAGGTTGACAATGATTTATTCGTCATAAATGCAGACACAAGTTCCTTTGCTTATGAGATGAAAGAAGAGTATCTAAAGAACTTTGATCTTACTGCAGCAATCAACAAAAAACAAAAATTAGAGGAGACAGCGAAGCAGAAAGCAATATATGAGGAACAACTAAAGCAGGAAGAGCAACAAAGAAAACAACGATCACAAGAAGAAGCAAAGAAAGTAGTATTTGCAGGCAAAAGTAAAAAAAAGCCAGTAAAAGCACATAAATTAATAAATAATACAGGAGAAAAAATATCAACAATCACATTCCGATGTACTGTAAAAGAACATAATTTTAAAGAAGTTAACGCAAGACTCAGTCTAGTACAAAAAGTATGTGAAGAATTTAAAATCATAGATCCAAAGGAGGAATTATAAAATGGCAGTTGGAAACAGTTTAGCAAACAGACAGCAGAAAACAGGATTAACGGCATATCTTACAAATGATGCTGTAAAAAATCAGATTAATAATGTAGTCGGTGGTAAAAACGGAGATCGTTTCATTGCTTCTATTGTATCTGCAGTACAGGTTAATTCAGATTTACAGGAATGTACAAATCCATCAATCTTAAGTGCTGCACTACTTGGAGAGTCTTTAAAACTCTCTCCATCACCACAGCTTGGACAGTATTACATGGTTCCATTCAGAAACAACAAAAAAGGATGTAAAGAAGCACAGTTTCAGCTTGGTTATAAAGGATACATTCAGTTAGCGATCCGCTCAGGGCAGTACAAAAAACTAAACGTTCTGGCAATTAAGGATGGGGAATTGGTTCGATTTGATCCACTGAATGAAGAAATCGAAGTAAATCTGATTGACGATGAGGAAGTAAGGGAAGAAGCAAAGACGATCGGATACTATGCAATGTTTGAATATACAAACGGTTTCCGAAAAGCTATGTACTGGTCCAAAAAGAAAATGGAAGCACATGCATTAAAGTATTCCAAAGGGTATGCAGCAAAAAAAGGATATACATTCTGGGAGAAAGATTTTGATGGAATGGCTTATAAGACAATGCTTCGCCAGCTGATCAGTAAATGGGGAATCATGAGCATTGATATGCAGAATGCAATGGAATCTGATATGGCGGTGATCCATGAAGATGGAACAAAAGATTATGTAGATACAGTTTCAGAAGAAAATATTGTAGCAGATCAGGATCTGCAGGAAGCAGTAGAGGAAATGACAGAACCAGAGAAACAGGAACCGCAGGAAGAAACAGCAAAAGAAGAACCACAGCAGTTCTTTAAATAAAAGGAAGGAGCAACACAATGAAACATTTTAATTTAGAGGAGTTTGCAGGAGGGAAGCTTTCAGTACAGCTCAATAAGGCTTTAGAAAAAGTCACTGAAAACATTCAGGATCCCAACACAGATGCACAGAAGGTAAGAAAGATTAATGTGTCAATCTCTCTTCGTCCAAACGATGAAAGAAATTTTGTATCAACTACAGTTGAAACGAAGTTAAGTCTTGCACCAGAGCTTGGAGCTACAACAGCACTGAGCATGGGTAGAGATCTTCGTACCGGAGAGGTTGAAGCAGTTGAAATCTTTAACCAGATTCCTGGTCAGATGAATGTTGAGGATGTGATCGACCAAGAAGAAGATGAGCCACAGAAAGCATTTGATCCGGACACTGGAGAGATCTACGAACCAAGCAACAAAGTAATTGATTTAAGAAAAGCAAAACAGGCATAAAACAGGAGGATACATAACAATGGATAATACATTTTTAAGAGAAGCAATCGAAAAGATCGAAGAACTGACAGACAGTGCAAGAGAGCCACACGTTGTAGAAATCGCAGGAAAGACTTATTGCGATAAATCTATGTCACGATATGACAGAGAAGAGTTTGCAGAACCATTGACAGCTACAAGTCTTAATTCTCTGATCGATTATATCAGAGGAAAAAGCGAAGAGTTAAGAGAATCTATGATCGTTCACGTAGAATCTCCAACAAGAGTAAGATTGTTATCAGGTCTTACACGGGAAAGAAATCGAGAAGAATTATTCCGCGTAGATACAAATCCAAATGGATTTGATTTCGATCACTACTATGATCAGGAAGCGTTTGTAATCAACATGCAGACTGCCTTTAAACAGAGTGATGAAACAGAACTGATTCTTTCAGTTGCTGGAAACGTAGAAAATAAAACAGTAGCAAACTATGGAGATGATGGAGTTAGTCAGAAAGCTACGATCACAAAAGGTATTGCCGGAAAAGAAGATGTGATCGTACCGAATCCGGTAACACTTCGTCCATATCGTACATTTTTGGAAGTAGAACAGCCAGAAAGCAAGTTTATCTTCCGAATCAGAGAAGGTTCCGATGGACAGCCAATGTTTAAGTTAGTAGAAGCTGATGGTGGTCTCTGGAAGTATGAAGCGGTAGATGCTATTAAGAAATACTTAGCAGAGAATTTACCGGAAGAACTGTTAAAAGTGATCACGATCATCGGGTAACAGTTATGGAGACAGTTAGATTTACAGTCCCTGGTGCACCGAAAGGAAAAGCCAGGGCAAGAACTGTCCGTAGTAAATGTGATGGAACATTCTCATATACGCCAGAAGGTACTATGTTATATGAGAATCTGATCAAGTGCTGTTACAGGCAGGAATCAAACAACATCATTTTTAATGACGGACAGCCTTTAAAAGTAACGATCATAGCTTATTATCCGATCGTTAAGAGTACAAGCAAGAAAAAGAAACAGCAGATGTTGGAAGACCTTATGTTTCCAACGAAGAAACCAGATATTGATAACATTGCAAAAAGCATTCTGGATGCATTGAATAAATTAGCATACCGAGATGATACGCAGGTGGTAACGCTGCATATGGAAAAGCATTATGCAGAGAACCCAAGAGTTGAAGTAGAGATAGAAGAAATCAAAAATGGATGATTTGAATTTTCCAAAATGGAATCCTAGATGGCAAACGATCAGAAATATCAATTCAGATAATTTGAAAATCCGATATAAAGCATTGAGAAACGCATCTTCTAATTTTATCGCTAGGAAAGATGTAAAAGAGTATATCAAAGCAAAGTATCAGAATAAATGCTGTATATGTGGCAGCAGAGAGCATTTACAAATAGATCATGTTGTATCTGTTCTTCAGTTTGCACAAAAGAGACTTCCATACAAAAATTTAAACAAAGAAGATAATTTAGCATTGTTATGTAGAAGCTGCAATGCAGCGAAAGAACCATAAACGGAAGGTGGTGTTCTTAAAGTGGGCCGTAAACCCAAAACAGGACTAGATTACTTTCCTAAAGATGTCGATTATTACGACGATTTTAACATCATGGATCTGATGAATGAGTATGGTCCATTAGGACAGACCATCTATGATGTTGTTCTATGCATGATTTATCATGAAGGATATTACCTGGAAGTGCCTAAAATGGAGCAGTTAGCGGTAAAAATAATCAAAACCATTGGTAACCGCTGGGTAAAGAAAAAAGACTTTGTGTTACAAGTAATTCATTATTGTGCGGAGATAGGTCTTTTCGATCAAGACCTCCTGAATCAAAATGTTATTACCTCTGTTGGAGTTCAGCGACGCTATAAAGAAGTGACTGTTAGGAACAAAGTCGATAGAAGTAAATATTGGTTGATTGATGAAAACGGTCAACCTTTATTAAATGCACCACAAAATAGCATTTCTGTAACAGAAACAAACATTTCTGCAACAGAAAAAGATATTTCTGCAACAGAAAAACGACAAAAGGAAAGTAAAGTAAATAAAAATATATATTATAGCAATCCAGATCTGAACAGAGAGTTCTGTCTTTATCTTGATATGAGGAATCATACTGGACCAACATTATCTGCTGAACAGATCAATGCCTTGAAAGAAGAACTTGATTCTCTGGCTGAGAACGATTCTGATAAATTGGGCATTGTAAGAAAAGCATTTGGTGGAGGATACAAGAGTTTCTTCCCCACTTCAAAGAAACGGAAGAAATCAACACCAAAGCAAAAGAAAGAAGAAACTATACACAATTTTACACAGAGAGAAGTCAAAGATTGTGATTATGAGAATCTGGAAAGACAGTTATTAAAGAAACAATTAGGAGGTGACATAACGTATGGATAATTTAATTCCTGTTAACTATGAAACAGATCAGCCTTGTGTATCAGCGAGAGACTTGTACGAACAGCTGAATATTAAAACGGCTTTTAAAGATTGGTTTCCAAGAATGTGTGAATATGGATTTGAAGAAGGGAAAGACTTTTGCTCAAAAATGAGCGAAAGTACTGGTGGTAGACCATCGAAAGATGCTGACATTTCAATTGATATGGCAAAACAGATTTGTATGATTCAGAGATCACCAGAAGGAAAACAGATCCGACAGTATTTCCTTGATCTTGAAAAAGCATGGAATACACCAGAGCAGATCTTTGCAAGAGCATTAAAAATGGCTGATAGAACGATAGACAAGTTAAAGACAGAAAAAGCTGCATTGATTGAAGATAATGAACGTATGAAGCCTAAGGAGATATTTGCTGATGCAGTAACAGCAAGTAAAGATTCTATTCTGATCGGAGATTTGGCAAAAATTCTCAAGCAAAAAGGAATTGATATTGGTCAAAACAGACTGTTTCAAAAACTTAGAGATAACGGATATTTAATCCAAAGAAGAGGTCCAAGTTGGAATATGCCAACACAAAAGAGCATGGAAATGGGATTGTTTGAAGTTGAAGAAAGAACGATCACAAATCCAGATGGAACGACAAAGATCAGAAAGACTACAAAGGTCACTGGTAAAGGGCAGCAGTATTTTATTAACAAGTTGCTTGCTGCAAGCTAAGTGAAAAACAAAGGCATCCGGTTGATCTCTGTCCGTAGTAACCAACAACCTAAGATTGTTGTTAAAAGTCGTAGTAATAGTCGTGGTAGTTGTGGGTTTCGGGATGATCTTAAGCGACAGGACGTAGAAAGATGATCACATATGCGGACAGAGATCAGCCGGATGGACTGAATTATATACCACGCAGTAACTATTAACAAAACGCATAAGAAACAGCCAGTATAAGCCATGAGCCTGCTGCCTTAGGCAGTGGGCAGAAAGGAGAACTGATGGCAGATTACAGCAAAGGATTTAAAAGACGTGTTGTACAGTTATGGATCCAACATGGTATGTCAACAAATGAGATCAACAGAACATCAGGTATCGATCACAAAACGTTGATGAAGTGGTATAAGCGTTTTTACCCTGAGATAACAGGGGGGGCGAGACAAAACACGAAGGTTTGCAGTGGCATTATGTAGGCAATTGTGCCGGATATCATAAGTAAAGGAGTATGATCAGACAGCTTAACTTTCTATCTGATTAAGATTCTTCAAGTAACTATTAACGAAGCAAGCAAACATAAACATATTTTTTCAGGTTTTTTGTATTTTTTATTTTTCACAAACTAGATTTGGTATTACAATTTTTCAACAAATCACGAAACGAAGAATCACAGCAGTTTATATGATCAGGCAAAGAATAAGGAGAAAGTGATCGGTATAAATGTTGTTTCAGGTAGAAAGTTAAGCTGTCTGAGATAGGTAGATAGTATGAGTAAACAAGATTATATAATGCAGGGCAGAAATGAAGGAATTGCGTTCTGTGACAAAATAGCAAAAGAAAAAGGATTAGAAGAGCTACAGAGAATAGCAAGACAGAGAAATCTTGCAGGGCTTCGAACATTAATAGATCCAAGAGAACTTGACCAGGATTTTAGAGATGCAACACTACAGATTTTAGATACTGTATTGACCATGAGTCTTATAGTTTTGAAAGATGAATTTGATTTCGGAACTAAGAGATTAGATCGATTCAAAAAAAGATTCAATGACAAAACAGAGTGTTTAGAAACAGGAAATGTGACATGGATTGATATGATCGAGCAGGTCAGAGAAGAAAACAACATTAAATTAGATCTTAGAAAGAACGATGTAGTGATGGCATGGAGGAAAAAATAATGGTAAACAAGAAAGAATTTGAAGGTTACATCTGTGAGATCACCAATAAGCCAATCAGAGAGATGAGATTATGTCCGGACAAGCAACAGAAGCTAAAGGTTCGGATCAAGTGTGACAAGGGATGTGTCTGGTGCGAGAAGGAAAGGAGATAGTGGAGATCTATGTTAATACAAGTCGAAGGTAAAACGATTGTAAATATGCAATATATCCGAAGCATATGGATATATGAGCACCAGTACAAAGAAGGAGAAAAGAAATACCTTGTTAAATATGAGATGACAGAAGAAACAGAGGGAACTGTTAAGACCTGCAAGACAAGAGAAGAAGCTGAAAACGTATTAGAACAGATACTTAATCAATATGACAGAGGGCAGAGAGTCGTCAAGATCAGCAATTGTTAAAGAAAGTTAAGGAGTGAATGAGATGTTAAAGTTAAGAGATGTTGTAAAAACAAGAAATTGTGGATATGTTGCTGTTGATACATGTTATACATTAGATCATGGATTCGAGACGATGGTATTCAAATGCGATAAAAACGGAAATATTATTGATTGGTCGGATTTAGACGTTGATATGTATGATAATGCAGAAAAGGCAGAAGAAGGACACAAAGAAATGATTGAAAAATGGAAAAACAAATAAAAGAGGAAAAATAATGGGCAAAGTAAGACAAAGATTAGGAAAAGCCTACATCCACACAAAAGAAGAATCCATCCAGAGTATCATCATTGATGCTCTGGTGAATCATGGATATGACGTGGATGTAGAGGTAACAGATAACAGAATAAACGAAGTAGTGTCATGTGAGATTTACGATGTGGGGGGCAGTAAGAAATGGAAACAATAGGAATGGTATTAAAAATACTAAGCACAATATTATCAATAGCGTGTTATGGAGTCTATCTTTGTTTCGACCGAAAAAAAGATTGCTATCAAGCTATTAAATTTTTGATACTGGGATCAATCATGCAGAATGTAACATTCCACTTGGAATAAAGGAGCGTTAAGAATATGGGAAAGACAATAGAGAAAATAGAAAGAGCGGCGAAAATGCTAAATGGACGACACATGCCGAAAGCATATGAAGTATACAAACACTTTAAAGGAAGTTTGTACGTTGTTATTACAGTGGCTCGTCATACAGAAACAAATGAATTATTTGTAATATATTCAGATATAAGAGAGATGCAGAGAATGTATGCTAGGCCATTAGAGATGTTCATGAGCGAAGTGGATCATGAAAAATATCCAGATGCAAAACAAAAATACAGATTTGAAAATATGATGGAGGGATAATTTATGATCATTGGATTTTTGAGCGGATTATTTATCGGATCAGTTGCAGGAGTGGCAGTAATGTCACTCTGTAGTGCAGCGAAAGAGAGGGATGAGTTATGACAATAACAGAGAATCTTACAGGTGTCGTGAAAGAAGATCATAAGAGAGTGAAGACAGTAACGGACATTCTGGAAGAAGTTAGAACTGAGATGTGTGATGGTTATTGCGTATATCCAAGAACAACGCCGAATGATCATGAAAAATATAAAAGGATATGCGATGAAGAATGTCCACTGAACAAATTATAAGGAGTGATACATAAATGGGATATCAAGATTGTCCATGTTTCAAGTGTGATCATGGCAAAGAAAGAGAAAAGCGAGTTGAATGTCGAAGAAAATGCACTGAATTTACTGCATGGAAGTTAAGTATGCAGGCAATAAGACAAAAGAAAAAAGAAGATAAAGACAAATACTATTCGACAACCAAAGGGAAGTTTTACAAAAGAAACCTGATGAAGCAAAAAGGTGGAAGAAAGATATGGTAGATCCATGCAAAGCCTGTGCAGAAATAATCTGCATGGGCATTTGTACCGATCGGGTAAACTATAACGAATACTTAGACGGAATTAGGCAGCAGTTAATTGATTTATGTGAGAGGACAAGAAATGACAGAGAAAGAAAAGAACGAGAAGAAAAAAGAGTACCTGAATCGATATAAAAATGCGGTTAGAAAGTATGAGTCTCTTCAAGAACAGGAACAACAGCTACGGCTAGAGATGGATGGACCACGAGCAATCGAGTATTCAGACATGCCAAAGGCTCACAATCAGTCGGATCTATCCAATTACATTG
>SKEE01002689.1_pt1 | contig 11648 bp, 11 predicted proteins | sample 4826661 | NCBI WGS metagenome assembly SKEE01 (sample SAMN11008817, study PRJNA524170) | human gut metagenome | biome: Human fecal sample; material: Feces; isolation source: fecal sample from pouch patient p20 | host: Homo sapiens | place: Israel: Tel-Aviv | collected 2016-11-14
TTAGAATATATGATATAAAATCATTATAATGGTATTGAAAAGAAAAAGAAAGCATGAATTATGCATTACAAAAAATTAGTCAAGAGACACAAGACACAGGAGAAACAGAAGATGGAGAAAAAATGGTGGCATCATTTAACAGCGTATCAGATTTATACAAGAAGTTTTTGTGACAGTAACGGAGACGGTATTGGAGATTTTCAGGGAATTATCAGTAAGCTGGATTATCTTCAGGAACTGGGGATAGGAGCAATTTGGATTTCCCCGTTCAATGATTCCCCCAATTATGACAATGGATATGACATCAGTGATTATTATGCAATTCTGAAAGATTTTGGAACGATGGCAGATCTGGAAGAAATGATCCAGGAGTGTGAAAAGAGAGATATCATTGTTATGATGGATCTGGTTTTGAATCATTGTTCCCATGAGCATCCCTGGTTTCTGGGAGCATGCAAAGACCGCAATGGAAAGTATCATGATTATTATATCTGGGAAGAAGGGACGGAGGATCAGCCACCGGAAGGATCAGCTGCTTTCTTTGGCGGAAATGTGTGGGAGTGGGTTCCTCAGGTGAAAGAATATTACTATCATACCTTCAGCATACAGCAGCCGGATCTGAACTGGAAAAACGAAAACATGCGGAAGGAACTGTATGCCATGATTCGTTTCTGGATGGACAAAGGAATCCGGGGATTCCGACTGGATGCGATTGATAATATTGTAAAAGATGGTCATGGTGGAAATGACCAGCAGTCTCCACAGATTCATACATATCTGCAGGAAATGACAAAAAATACGTTTGGTTTGCGGAATGATGTTTTGACAGTGGGAGAAACCGGTGGAACAACATTAGAGATGGCCAAAGAATATTCCAATCCGGAGCGAAAAGAACTGGACATGGTATTTCAGTTTAAACTTATGGACATCGATGGAGTTCGAAGCGGTAACTGGGAACCGAAAGCGTATACACTACCACAATTAAAAACTATTATGGAAAGCTGGCAGACAGGTCTGGATGAGATTGGATGGAACAGTTTATTCTGGGGAAATCATGATTATCCAAGAGCAATTTCAAGATTTGGAAATGATACACCAGAATATCGGGAACAAAGCGGTAAAATGCTTGCGACTCTCTTATATGGTATGAAAGGAACTCCATATCTTTATCAGGGGGACGAGATTGGAATGACAAATGTGGTAAATACCAAAATCTCCCAGTATCAGGATATAGAGTCTGCAAACTTTGCCAAAGAAAAACAGGAACTTGGATGGAGTGAGGAGAAAATTATGAGCTATCTGCTGAGAAACAGCAGAGATAATGCCAGAACACCGATGCAGTGGAATCATCAGGAACATGCGGGATTTACGACAGGAACGCCATGGTTATCTGTCAATGGGAATTACAAAGAAATCAATGTGGAAAACAGCAGGAAAAATCCGGATTCTCTGTTTTATTACTATAAAACTTTGATCGCGCTACGGAAGAATAATGACGTACTGATTTATGGAAAATTCCAGTTGCTGGATAAGGAACATCCGGAAATTTTTGCTTACGAGAGGACGCTGGATGGGAAGAAAATTGTTGTGATATGCAATTTTACAGATCACGAGACGCAAATGGAGGCGACAGAAGATCTGACTGACGGGAAAATACTGATACATAATCAGGGACAGAATCGGCTTGGAAAAGAGACGTGGATCTTGGGAGCCTATGAGGCGTGGATGATTGAAATAGGATAAGGATAAAGCGTGAAAGGCTGCAGAAAAATATGAGAACAAAAAAATATAGATAACCGTTGACTCTACAACAGTTATAAGGTTTAATATAAACCAGAAAAGAACTTTACCGAGGGAAAGTATCAGAGAAACAAAGGAGTAGAAACATGGAAAGAGATCTTACATCGGGAAGTGTGTGGAAAAATATTGTGTATTTTTCACTTCCATATCTGTTATCGTATTTTTTGCAGACGTTATATGGTCTGGCGGATCTGTTTATTGTCGGGCAGTTTGATGGCGTTGCGAGCACGACGGCGGTATCCATCGGCAGTCAGGTGATGCATATGCTGACGGTGATGATCGTCGGTCTGGCGATGGGAACCACGGTAAATATTGGTCGGGCAGTGGGAGCGCGGGACAGCCAAAAGGCATCGAAAGTAGTGGGAAATACCACCGTGCTTTTTGTTGGCGTCTCAGTGGTTCTAGCAGTCGTTTTACTGGTTCTGGTGCAGCCAATCGTGCGTGTGATGTCCACACCGGCGGAAGCGGTAGAAGGAACGGTGTGGTATCTTACGATCTGTTTTATAGGAATCCCGTTTATCACCGCGTATAACGTGATCGCATCGATTTTCCGGGGACTTGGGGATTCGAAGAGTCCGATGTATTTTATTGCGGTTGCCTGCGTAGCAAATATTGCGCTGGATTACCTGTTTATCGGAGCACTTCATATGGGACCAGCGGGAGCGGCACTGGGAACAACGCTCTCACAGACGATCAGTGTGGCCGTATCACTTTTGGTGATTTTGAAAAAAAAGACGGGAATCTCGGTAAAAAGAGCGGATTTTCGACCAGAACGGGTAACGATGGGGCAGGTGCTCAAAATCGGTGTTCCGATCGCGGCACAGGATGGATTTATCCAGGTGGCATTTATCATCATCACGATCATTGCCAACCGCAGGGGACTGAGTGTAGCCGCTGCAGTAGGAATCGTGGAAAAAATCATCAGTTTTCTGTTCCTGGTGCCATCTTCAATGCTTTCCACGGTGTCTGCGTTGGGAGCACAGAACATGGGAGCAGGCAAATACGAACGTGCAGATCAGATTCTCCGATATGCGATGGGAATCGCGGTTGGTTTCGGACTCATTGTGTCATTGCTGATCCAGATCATCGCAGGACCGGTGGTAGGATTGTTTACCACGGATGTGACGGTCATTTTGCTGGGGGCGCAGTATATCCGTGGATATATCTGGGATTGTATTTTTGCAGGGGTACACTTCAGTTTCAGCGGTTATTTCTGTGCTTATGGAAAATCAGAGATTTCGTTTGTCCACAACCTGATTGCGATTCTCTGTGTCCGTATTCCGGGCGTTTACCTGACTTCAAAGATCTTCCCGGATACGCTGTTTCCGATGGGACTGGCTACGGCGACCGGTTCGTTGCTGTCGGTGATCATCTGTATGATTGCGTTCGGATGGCTGAAAAGGAAGGAAAAACAAAAAAGAAAAAGTGCCTGATCCTGTTTGACATTTTTACAGGTTGGTGCTATGATAACTGAGAATAAAGAACGGGAGCTTGTGTGACAGGCTGAGAGGAAGATAGATCTTCGACCGCACCTGATTTGGGTAATGCCAACGGAGGGAATACATATCGAAAGAATGTACATCTGTCCGTGTGAGTGCGGGCAGATGTTTTTACATTACGCGAACAACGAGCCAAGGTCTCATGCAAGCATGGACTTTGGCGACTGCCGCGATAACGAGTAAAATTCGCGAAGCGTATTTTATCTCGTTTCATTTGCAGGAAATCCAGTTGTCATCAGTTTTTCCGGCCTTTAGAAAATAAGAGACTGTACTTGCAGGCATTTTGCGGCAAATGTTCAGATAACACAGACTGTGTACGGACAGGGCAGATGCAGGTGGATCTGAGGGGGAGCGCCCTGAGACCCGGCATACAGAAAAAAGCGATGGGAATCCGTGTTTCGGAGTGAGAGGAAGTAATGGAACTTCGACCGAAAAACAGGGAAACTGCGCTTTTTTCTGCCCACAAAAGAAAAAGACAGGTTTTCCCGGAAAACAAGAGAGGAAAACAAAAATGGAAAAACAAAGACTGAACACATTTCGCATGGTAATGCTGGCTATGATGGTAGCAATCGGAGTGGTTATCTCCCCGATCCTTCGTATCGAGGGAATGTGCCCGACAGCGCATCTGATTAATATTGTATGCTCGGTACTGATGGGACCGTGGTACTCCCTGCTTTGTGCAACGATGATCGGTGTGATCCGTATGTTATTTATGGGAATTCCGCCACTTGCACTGACCGGGGCTGTATTTGGTGCATTTTTATCAGGTGTTTTTTACCGTTTATCCGGTGGAAAAATCATCTGTGCGGTACTGGGAGAAATTTTTGGAACCGGTATCATCGGATCACTGGTTTCTTACCCGGTGATGGCATTTATCATGGGAAGAGACGGGTTAAATGCATTTTTCTACACCCCGATGTTTATTTCAGCAACGATCATGGGCGGTGCGGTAGCGTATGTGTTCCTGAAAGCACTGAGCAAGGCAGGATTGCTGGCAAAATTTCAGAGAAGTCTTGGAGCAAAAGTTTATGATAAAACAGTTAGAAAATCAGCTGAAGAGCGTGCGTGATGCAACAAAGAGAGAACAACCACTGATTCACTGCATCACGAATCCGATTTCCATTCACGGATGTGCGAATATGATCCTTGCGGTGGGCGCAAGGCCGATGATGGCAGAGCATCCGATGGAGGTGGAAGGTATCACAAAGACAGCGGGAGCACTGATGCTGAATCTTGGAAATATTACCGATGTGCGGATCGAGTCCATGAAGCGTTCCGCGCGGATGGCGGCGAAAGAAGGAATTCCGGTTCTGCTGGATCTGGTAGGCGTATCCTGCAGTAAGATCAGGATGGAACTTGCCATGGAACTGATCGAAAAGGGAAAGATACAGATTCTGAAGGGAAATATTTCTGAACTGCTTGCAATCGCCGGACAGCCGTTTCACGGAACAGGTATTGATGCCGGAGCGGAGGATGCGATGACCGGGGACAATGAAGAAGAGAGAAAAGAAATCTTCCGAAAAGTTTCGAAAAAGACTGGAAGTGTACTTCTGGCTACCGGAGCAAAAGATCTTCTGGTGGATCAGAACCGGTGTTTGATTCTGGAAAATGGTGTGCCGGAGCTGTCCGGGATCACAGGAACAGGATGTATGGTCGGCGCGCTTTCGGCGGCTTTCCTGGCGCAGAGAGATCCGTTTGTGGCGGCACTGCTTGGGACTTCGGTGATGGGAATCGCCGGGGAGATCGCCGCAAAGAGGTCAACAGGACCGGGAAGCTTTCAGATGGAACTTCTGGATGCGGTGGCAGGGCTGACACAGGAAGAACTGGAGGCAAGGATCCGGATTCGGGAGATTGGAATATAAAGTGGTCTTAGAGTCACCCGAATCGTTCATGCAAAGAATACGGGAAGCCATGATCACAAAGTGAAAGAGAGCTCATGCGTCTGTTATCATAGGTGGTATGCTGACTGACGGGTGAAATGATGAAAGTAAAATTTCAGGAAGGAAAAAACAGGTATGAAAACAGATTTGGATATGACGTTATATCTGGTGACGGACAGCACCTATCATACAGAGGAAACATTTTACAAAACGATCGAAGAGGCATGCCAGGGTGGTGTAACACTGGTGCAGCTGCGGGAGAAAAACTGCGGCGGACGGGAATATCTGGAGAAAGCAATGAAGGTAAAGGCAATCACCGACCGCTATCAGATTCCACTGATCATCGATGATCGTGTGGATGTGGCAATCGCCTGTGACGCCGCCGGTGTCCATGTGGGTTCCTCAGATCTTCCGGTAGCCGTGGCAAGAAAACTGCTTGGTCCAGACAAGATCGTAGGCGCTACGGCAAAGACCGTGGAGGCGGCAAAAAAGGCGTATGAGGACGGTGCGGATTACCTGGGTGTGGGAGCAATTTTCCCGACAACGACAAAGGTAGTCACGATCCGTACTTCTGTGGAAACACTGAATGAGATCTGCCAGAGTGTACCGATCCCTGCGGTGGCGATCGGCGGCTTGAATGATGGAAATATGGACATCCTCAAAGGCGGTAAGATGGCAGGTGTGGCTGTCGTTTCCGCCATTATGAAAGCGGAAGACCCGAAGGCAGCAGCGGCACGGATGAAAGAGCATGTGGGTGAGCTGCGGGGATAAGATGTAAGGTCCTGAATATATGGATAAAAAAGAGAGTTGTTGCAAAGCAGGGAAGTTATATAGAAGTGTTTTGCAGCGACTTTTTCTGATTTTTGGAAACAGATAAGGGAAAAACGAAATTCCCTCTTGAAAATCATAATAACCTTGTGGTAAACTAGGTATATAGGAAATATGGAGGTTATAGCATGAAAATATCGACAAGAGGGCGCTATGCGATTCGTGTAATGTTGGATCTGGCAGAACATAATACGGGAGAGTATATTCCGTTGATGGATATAGCAAAAAGGCAGGAGATTTCCGAGAAGTATCTGGAGGCTATCGTGGCTTCCCTGAGTAAGAACGGGTTTGTGCGTTCGCTGAGAGGAAAGGGAGGCGGTTATCAGCTGTTGAAGGATCCGTCAGAATATACGATCGGAAGTATCCTTCGGTTGACAGAGGGGTCTCTGGCACCGGTAGCCTGTCTGGAACATGATCCGAATCAGTGCGAGAGAATCGCTGTCTGCAAGACCCTGAAAATGTGGGAGGGAGCATACAAGGTGATCACGGAGTATTTCGACGGGATTACGATTGCGGATTTGCTGGTTGATACTACGGATGTGGGGAACTACATTATTTAAAATATGAGAGTGTTGGCTAATGGGGACGCAGCTGCCCCTTGCTTCGCTCCTGCTGGCAACGTGGGCAGGGGAACTTTGAACTAGCCGCTAACTTCGACTAAATTCACGAGGGTCGGCTGACCCTCGCGAAAGTCTACGTAAGCGTCGGATTTCAAAGCTTCCCCTAAGCGCCCACACAGTGTTGCCTGCAGGAGCGAAGCAAGGGACGGCTGCTGTGCGTTAGCCAAAGGGGGAGGAGGTGTAGAGTGGTGTTGTACGGTATGGGATAATAAGAAAAAAGATACTGGATGGAAAAAGAGAATTAAGAATTTGTTTGAATGTGAAAATTTCGCAAAATGTGATAAAAATGGTGGTTGATTTTTGGGAGAAAGGGACTATAATAATTGGTATGGAAGCATAGCTCAGCTGGGATGAGCGTTCGCCTCACACGCGAGAGGTCAGGGGTTCGAGCCCCCTTGCTTCCATTTTTTGTTGCAAGAATATAAGTAATCAAGTGCTTTTTGGGATGACAGATAGAATAGAAATGCCTCACAGGATTATGTATTGATATGTAATATAACAAAAAGGTTGGTATACTATGTAGTTTTACGGTAGTATATCAACCTTTTTTAGTTTAATATAGATTTATTTGTTCAAAACTTCTTTCAACGCATCCAGTACTTCCTGTACTTTTTCCATATATGCGTTTTCACCCATATGACCGATGCGGATCAGTTTTCCTGCGAAGCAGCCGAAGGAGCCGGCTAAGAGGATGTTGTGATCGTAGCGCATCTTGTGAAGGATTTCTTCCGCGGTGTGACCTTCCGGTACTTCGAAAGTGGTTACGGTGTTGGAGTAACCACATGCCGGGTAGAGCTGTAAGCCCATGGAAGTGATGGCTTCGCGGGTGTAGGCTGCTACTTTGGCGTGGCGTTCCAGAATCTGTGGATCGGCTTTAATGTTTTCCAGAGCAGTGCGAAGTCCGTAGATGTCGCTGGCCGGCATGGTGTATGGGAACCATTTGGCTTCATAGTAGCCTTTGAAGGTCAGAAGATTTGCATAAAAAGATGCAATCGGTGTGTTCCGGTTTTCCATGGCTGCTTTCGCGTCTGCACTCAACGTTACCATTGTCAGTCCGGGAGGTGCGGACACAGCTTTCTGGGAACCACCGCATAACAGGTCGATCTTCCAGTCATCCACACGGACATCTTCGCCGAACATTCCTGCTACGGAATCAACAACTGTGAGGATTCCGTAGGACTTTAATAACGGACAGATGGAAGCGATATCATTTAACATACCACTTGGCGTGTCACAGTGAACAACAGTTGCATATTTGAAATCATGGTCTTTTTCCAGATAAGCTTTCAGATCATTCACATCGAAGGGATGGGAGTAATCGCAGGTGTAAAGAACAGGTGTGCCACCGTAGATGGAGACAAAATCTTTGAAGCCTTCTCCGAATACTCCATTATCCAGAACCAGAACCCGGTCGCCCGGTTCAGTCAGGGAGGCACAGGCAGCTTCCAGACCGAGGATACCTTCCCCGCCAAGAATCAGGGATTCGTTTTCGGTATGCAGCAGACTGCTGTAGAGTTTACAGGTGTCATGGTAATATTCCACAAAGTCACTGTCCAGATCCGGATTCTGAAACTGTCTGCTCCTTGCCAGCAGAACATTTTCGCGGACCTGAGAAGGACCGGGAGTCATCATTTTGTACATAAGCCCATCCTTTCTGCCAGTTTCTGTAACTGACCGGAGATAATCAGAACAACTACAGCGGCAACTCCTACCTGCAGCAGGTTGCCCGGGATAGAAGAGGCCGGAGTGATCCAGTTACCGTAAATGATACCTTCTGCGATGTAGTATCCGGCAATTTTGATCACGCATGCAACCAGGATTGCAACCACTTTCCAGCCAAAGCCTTTTTTCTTCTCTGTGATTGCACCAACGGAGAAGCCCATCAGACCAACGATAATGAAAGTGAATGGAGCCCATGCAGTCCAGCCGGAGAACAGGTCAAAGAGTCCCATACCGAAGGCACCGCTGAGTGCACCGGTTTTCTTGCCGAAGGTGATAGCAGCAAGGAATAACGGAACATTGCCAAGGTGGATCAGTCCACCGTTTTGTGCAAACGGTAAACGGATATTAACAACTGCTGTAAAAATATAAGTCAGTGCGATGCACATGGCGGTTACCACAATCGCCTGAGTATTGTTTCTTGCCTGCGTTCTGGTGCCGGCGGTCTGATTGAAAGATGCCATTTTAATTCCCTCTTTCTTCTTATTAATATAATTTGTAACTGTTCAGTACCTTCACAGTTACGAGCTACTTTGACTCGTTGCTCGCGTAAATCACCTTCGGTGATGGCATTTTGGTTTGTATGTCTCGGGATTTTGACATATTCATGTCAAAACACCTCGCGGGACAGTAGCTACTGAATAGTTACTATAATTTTAATATCACACTGAATCATAAAGGATAACTGGTCAGATAGAAATAACCAGTTTTGAAAAAAATAACCAGTCCAGTTTGAAAGAAAAAGAAATATTATAAAGAAGACATACTGCGCGAATCTATGTGATCAGGATAAATTTTGTGTACCGAAAAGCGTGTTACAGGGAACGGAGTGAACAGTAAAGAGATCAGGATTGAATGTAAACTACAATAAACACAAGGTTGACAATACGAAAAACAGGTGATATAGTAGTATTAGCATAGCGGTGGATATTTTCTCGGCGCAGATGCAGCAAAATTATGGAGGATATGAAAAAATGACAACGACAACAATGAGCAGAGGCAAGACTTATGACATGGTGTACATTGCGGTATTTGCTGTGGTAATGGCGATTTGTTCCTGGATTTCCATACCGGCAACCGTTCCGTTTACATTACAGACCTTCGGTGTGTTCCTGGCAGTTGGAGTACTCGGTGGTAAGAGAGGTACCCTTTCAATTCTGGTGTACATTCTTCTTGGAGCAGTCGGCGTTCCGGTATTTGCCGGATTTAGTGGTGGAATCGGCAGTCTGTTTGGCAACGCCGGTGGCTACATAATAGGTTTCCTGGTGGGTGCTCTGATTATGTGGGGCATGGAAAAAGTAATGGGAAGAAAAACATGGGCACTGGCAGTCCAGATGGTAGTTGGTCTGATTGTGTGTTATGCATTTGGAACTGCCTGGTTTATGATTATGTACACCAGAAGTGCAGGACCGGTTGGTCTCGTGACTGTACTTGGCTGGTGTGTATTCCCATTCATTATTCCGGATCTGATCAAGATCGTGGTAGCACTGGGACTGACAAAGAGTCTGAAAAAAGTACTTCCTATTATGCAGTAGTCATAGGATATCCAGAAGAAGAGATCTGTAAGACGCTCGGCCCTCCCGGACTTACAGGTCTCTTTTTGCGTTGCTCCACGTATAGAAGTTGTCTGGCTTAGATGATAAAAATTATCATAATATGATAAAAAAGAGGATAAAAAATGTGAAAAATTGCCAATAGAACCTTGCGAAGAAAAAAAGAGAGTTATATAATAAAAATAATCGTACTTATATATGTAATTATAAAATGCAATAAATGAGCAAGGAGGTAACACATGCATAAGTGGAAAAAACTGGTTGCAGGAGTTTTATCAGCCAGTATGATCATACCGGCAGCACCATTGACTGCAGGGGCAACAGAACAGGTGGAACTGGTGCAGCAGGCAGAAGCAACCCCGGAAGCGCAAGCAGCACCGGTAGCAGAGGTTCCGGTTTCGGAACAGACAGCAGCACCAACGGAGACCCCGGCGCCGACAGAGGCTCCGGCAGCCGAACAGCCGACACAGGAAACACCGGCAGCAACACCAACGGAAACACCGCAGCCTACGCCGGAAGCTACTCCGACACCGGAAGCAGAAGAACAGGGAAGCAATGAGTCACTGATTGCTGGACAGCAGATTGTGATTCCGCCACAGATCAAAGAGGATTTTCGTCTGACAACTGTTGATAAAGTGTATGCATTTGCAAGGAAAGACTGTAGGATTCTTGAAGAAAAAAGCGATGAGGAAGATGCTGTAGCTACCGGATCATTACCGGGCGGTGGTGTCTGCTATATCTTACAGGAAGACGAAGATGGATGGGTGTTTGTTGAATCCGGAAGAGTCAGAGGATTTATCAGAAAAGACGAATTAAACACAGGAGAAAAAGCGGATCTGATCATAGAAGAAGCAAAGGAATTGTCCGGGGAGGAAAAACCGGTATTTGAAAAAGCTACAAAACTGATGAATCCGCTGAAAAATAAAAATCTTCTGTATACAAAAACAACAGCAGGAAAAACCGTAGTAGATAAAGAATATGCATTCTGTAACACCGATAAGGTGAATATTCGTGAAGGAAAAAGTACGGATGCGCGGGTGATCGGCACATTATCCCAGAATCAGGTTTGTTATGTACTGGCAAGCAAGAATCAGGAATGGGTATATGTGGAATCCGGTGATGTACGTGGATTTGTAAAGAGTGAATACCTGCTGATGGGTGAAGAAGCAGAAGAAAAAGCAAAGGAATATACCGATGCGGGACAGGACCCGGAAACTGTATGTGGTCTTGCAGAACAGGCGATAGCACCGGAAGACAACGCCGTCTGCTATTATACGTTTAAATCAGTGAAAGAAGCATCTGTTGAGAATCCAACCCGTCAGGCCCTGATCAATTATGCACTTCAGTTTATCGGCAACCCATATGTATGGGGAGGAACAGATCCGGTTCACGGAGCAGACTGTTCCGGTTTCGCACAGCATGTATATGCACAGTTCGGTATCGGTCTTCCAAGAACATCCGCAGCACAGTCGCAGTATGGAATGAAGATTCCGGTCAGTGAAGCAGCACCGGGTGATCTGATTTTTTATGCGAAAAACGGTCAGGTTTACCATGTAGTTATCTATATCGGTAATGGAAGAACTGTAGAAGCGGCCAGCACAAGATCAGGTATCTGCAGCCATGGCGTAAATTATGCCAATGCGGTATGGGCAACAAGACTTCTGTCCTGAATTATAAATGATAATAGTTTGACAATTTCATGAAATACGGTTGACAATCCGTCAATGTGGTGATAAATTAATGCTAAAG
>SKEE01002699.1_pt1 | contig 11609 bp, 13 predicted proteins | sample 4826661 | NCBI WGS metagenome assembly SKEE01 (sample SAMN11008817, study PRJNA524170) | human gut metagenome | biome: Human fecal sample; material: Feces; isolation source: fecal sample from pouch patient p20 | host: Homo sapiens | place: Israel: Tel-Aviv | collected 2016-11-14
TTCTTCATAAATAAAAATACCTCTGAGAAAAATTATATCAAATGCCGAGGGTAAATGCTATTGGCGAGAGACGATTTATGGGAGAAAAAGAGGTGAAGTCAATCATGAAACGAATTTTTTATGATAGTCCTTTAGAGTTATTATTTAATTGGGGTTCTCATCTCAGCAGTTAGATTTCTAGATAACAATCGCTTTAGAATATTTAATTTCATAAAGGAAAAATGCTTGCCAACTAACTGTTGGCGACCATTTTTTATCTTCTTTCACCTTACTTAACTCAAGTTAGTCTCGTAGACTAGAAGTATGTTATAATAATAGAAAAATAAGAAAAAGGTAAATTTTATGGCAATATTAGTTTTAGGTGGGGCTGGTTACATCGGTTCTCACATGGTGGACCGTTTGGTTGAAGCGGGGCAAGAAAAAGTCGTTGTCGTGGATAACTTGGTGACTGGTCACCGTGCGGCAGTTCATCCAGACGCTGTATTCTACGAGGGAGATTTGGCAGATCAGGACTTTATGCGTAAGGTCTTTAAGGAAAATCCTGATGTCGATGCCGTTATTCACTTTGCGGCCTACTCACTTGTGGCTGAGTCTATGGAAAAGCCACTTAAGTATTTCGACAATAACACTGCTGGTATGGTGAAGTTGCTTGAGGTAATGAACGAATGTGGTGTTAAATACATTGTCTTCTCATCAACAGCTGCGACTTATGGTATTCCTGAGGAAATTCCAATCCTTGAAACCACACCACAAAAGCCAATCAATCCTTATGGTGAAAGTAAGCTTATGATGGAAACCATCATGAAGTGGTCAGACCAAGCCTACGGCATCAAGTATGTCCCTCTTCGTTACTTTAATGTAGCGGGGGCTAAGCCTGACGGTTCGATTGGTGAGGACCACGGTCCTGAAACCCACCTCTTGCCAATTATTCTCCAAGTGGCTCAAGGGGTTCGTGAGAAAATCATAATTTTTGGAGACGACTACAATACTCCAGATGGTACCAATGTTCGTGACTATGTACATCCATTCGACTTAGCGGATGCCCACCTCTTAGCAGTGGAGTATCTCCGTAAGGGCAATGAGTCAACAGCCTTCAACTTAGGATCTTCAACAGGATTTTCAAATCTTCAAATCCTTGAAGCAGCTCGTAAGGTTACTGATAAAGAAATTCCAGCTGAGAAAGCAGGTCGTCGTCCTGGTGATCCAGATACATTGATTGCATCCTCTGAAAAGGCTCGTACAGTCCTAGGTTGGAAACCACAATTTGACAATATCGAAAAAATCATCGAAAGTGCCTGGGCATGGCATTCAAGCCATCCAAAAGGTTATGACGATAGAGATTAATCATAAGGAATAGGAGCACCACCTGGTAGAAAACTGCAATTTGGAGTTTTTCCTGTAGTCCATAGCAAATCTTTGCATTTTTATCTGATATCTTTTAAGATAATCCTATTACAACTTGAAAAGGAGAACAGGATGGAAACATATACACTTTCAAATGGGGTTGCTATTCCTAAAATTGGTTTTGGGACTTGGCAGATTCCAGAAGGGGAAGAAGCCTACAATAGCGTTAGTTTCGCACTTAAGGCTGGTTACACCCATATTGATACAGCACAAATCTACGGTAACGAGGTTTCTGTAGGTAAGGCGATTGCTGATAGTGATGTGGCGCGTGAGGATCTTTTCCTAACGACTAAACTCTGGAATGACAAGCACGATTACGATTTGGCTAAGGCCTCTATCGACGAATCTCTCGAAAGATTAGGTGTGGATTATTTGGATCTTTTTCTCATCCACTGGCCAAATCCAAAGGCACTTCGTGAGAATGATGCTTGGAAGGCTGGCAATGCAGGGGCTTGGAAGGCAATGGAAGAAGCCTACAAAGAAGGTAAGGTGCGTGCTATCGGTGTGTCTAACTTTATGCAACATCATCTAGAAGCTCTTTTTGAAACAGCTGAAATTGTGCCACATGTCAATCAAATTCTCTTGGCTCCAGGTTGTACCCAAGAAGATTTGGTTGCCTATTGCCGAGAGCGTGACATTCTTCTTGAAGCATATAGCCCACTAGGTACTGGTAGTATTTTTGGGAATGAAGATGTTGAAGCGGTGGCTGAACGTAATGGAAAATCTGTTGCTCAAGTTGCCCTACGTTGGAGCCTTCAAAAAGGTTTCTTGCCACTACCTAAGTCAGTGACACCAAAAAATATTGAAGCCAACTTGGATATCTTTGACTTTGATTTGTCAGAGGAAGACATGGCAGTCTTGGATAAGATTCAAGGGATCAAAACTCAGGTTGATCCTGACACAGTTAATTTTTAGTGTGTTTCTTTAGATTTGCTATAATAAAACTATCATTTTTTTATTTATAGATGGGAGTTACGTAATGGAGTCTCGAAATCTTTTGCCTCAGAATACATGTATGATGGCCCATTTGCTCAGTTTTTCGGGGGGAGCTTTGGAATGTCTTTTGTCATGTGTATTACCATAGTTTGGTTGCCACTCAGACGGGGAATATTCTCTTGTTAGTTGCTGACTGGCGTAGTAGTAGCATGTACCATAACATGTTGCGATGTTTTTCTATTCTATTCTTTTCCATAGGTTTTCTTTTTGGAATGTGGTTTAAAGACCATCGTAAGAATGCTTACTGTCGTGTTCATGGTCTACTTCCTCTTTGTGTGATGACTGCTATTTTACCATTCTTATGGCCAAATGCTCTAATAGAGCTTCCGATTATTGCATTTTCTGCGGGTGTCATGATGAAGACTTTTACCAGTAGTCAGATTGAAAATCACCCCTTTGTGATTTTTATGACTTCAGGAAATTATCGAAGGATGCTGACGGCACTTTATTATGTTATTCAGGGTAGCAAGGATCAGAAAAAATATCGTTGCCAGGCGGTCAATTATAGCTTTGTCGTAGGCAGTTTTATGCTTGGTGCTGTTGTATCAGCTCTTCTCATGCGCTTCATTTATATTAAGTCAATCTGGCTAATCACACTCAGCCTCTTGACCATCATGGTTTACTATTCATCTGAAGTGAAACGTCTGGGACTCAAGAAAACCAATCTTTAGGTATTTTTGTAGTAATTGTTTTTGATAAAAATAGTCTTGTGCTATAATCTTGGTTATATTAATTTTGTCTAATGATAAAAAGGAGACATAAGATGCCTATAGTAAGTAATGATTTTTCAGATATTGTATATAACCGTCGTTCCATTCGTAAGTTTGATACCTCTGTCAAGATTCCACGTGAAGAAATGTTGGAAATCTTGGATAAAACCGTTACGGCACCATCATCAGTGAACATGCAACCTTGGCGCTTTGTTGTCGTTGATAGCGAAGAAGGCAAAGATAAATTGAAACCTTTTGTCAGCTACAATAGTGTACAAAATGAAACATCCTCAGCCATGGTTCTCATTTTTGCCGATTTGAAGAGCCAAGAAAGAGCAGAAGAAATCTATGGGAAGGCCGTTACTCAAGGAAAAATGCCAGAAGAGGTCAAGGAGAAACAACTATCAAGCATTGTACCAATGTATGAGAATGCTCCTTTCGAAGTGATGAATGAAATTGTCCATATCGACTCTAGCCTTGCTGCTATGCAGTTAATGCTCGTTGCTCGCTCTTATGGATACGATACAAATGCCATCGGTGGCTATAAAAAAGACGGTCTTGCCAAAGCGTTTGGTCTTGATGAAGACCGACATGTGCCTATTTTGATTATTGCCCTTGGGAAAGCTGATGAAGAAGGCTTTGAGTCTGTTCGTTTGGACGCCTCTGATGTGACTACTTTTGCTTAATAAATAATCGGCCATGAGTTTCAAAAGTGGAGACTCATGTTTTTTTGTATTAAAAGATAACAAAGTATTTTTAGTAAGATTGAGAAGTTGGTGTAACCCAGGATTAAGGTGAGGCCTCTTTCTTTGTGCTATAATGTAAGAAAACGTTGCATTTAAAGTTTACTTTTGCCAATTTCTAGGAGTCTTTCATGATAAACTATTTGATCCTGAGGTTTCTCTGGCTTCGTGAGCGGGGCTTTGTCCAGATTACTCAAAAGACCTTGGTTTCGCTCTTTCCATTTTTTCTGATTTCAGGAATTATTCGGGTGATTTCACTATCTGTTTTTTCGGAGATGGGCTATATCAATCAGCTGTTTTCAGTTTCTGACTGGTTACCGACCTTTAAGATAACTGGGCAGGTGCTCATTAATCTTTCCAACTTTCTTGGTGGCTTAGCAGGGCCCTTATCAACCTATTTTGCAGGAAAATACACAGCTGGTCACTATGGTAGAAGTACTGGTACAGCTGGTGTGACATCCCTTTTGGTTAGCTTGATTATAGGATCGCAGGAGCTGTTGCTGTCACCGCTAAACGATGGTATCTTGACTCGTATCAATTTACCGGATTCAATCAATATTATTTTGGCTATATTTGTGGGGTATCTGGTTGGCCAGATTTTTCGCTTTTCGAGAGCTAGTGATGATCAGATTGTGGATAAGGACTATATTTATCAACCAAAGACTGTTCGTCCCATTTTTTTATCACTCATTTTAGCTATTGGGCTTAACCTTCTTCTTGTTATTGGAGATCAACCTAATGTTTTTCAAACGATTAGGAAGTTTACTTCTACCTTTACTGTAACTGATAATCATCTGTTGTCAACCTTTATGATGGGACTTTTGAACACTTTTTCTGCTTGGATTGGGAATAATCAGGTTTTTACCCCAAATTCCATTGCCGAGGATAGTTTTGCCTTGGAAAATCTGACCTATGCTGTTTCTCATCATACGACGACTGGGCTTCCCCACCTTTATACGCTAACAAACCTTTATCATAGTTATGGTATGGTTGCTGGCATTGGCTCAGGTCTAGCCCTCTTGGTGGCTCTGCTTTTAGCATCAACCAGTTATAAGGATAAGAAGGTGAGTCTTCTAAGTGTCTTTCCTAGTCTCTTTAACTATGGGGCTCCATTTATGGTGGGGATACCAGTCTTGTTAAATTTAGTTTATTTGGTTCCTTTCCTACTGGCACCTATGGTAAATATAGGTATTGCTGCGGTGTCCTTGGCTATCCATCTTATGCCAGCTGCGGTTTATCCAGTTCCAGATGGCACACCAAGTCTTCTTTACGCCTTTATCGGAACTGGGGGTAGCTTACGAGCTCTAGCTATTAGTATCCTCTGTTTGGGAGTCGACATTCTTATCTTTATTCCATTTGTGCGTCTGTCTAATAAGGTACAACACGGTCTAAAAGAGGAAGGAGAAAGCCTTGAAACTAAATAAAAAAACTAAGTTGGTCTTTATCCTTGTTGCTCTCTTTCTCATTGGTCTAGCCGTCCCATCCTATAGTTGGACTAGGAAAAATGTCAAGGAAATAGAGACTTTCTATAATTCAAAATTGTCTCCCATTATCATGATTCCAGGGAGCTCTGCTACGGAAAATAGATTTGATGGCCTAGTCCGTAAGCTTAATCAAGACCGTCGTGGTACCAAGCATAGCCTCCTCAAGGTTAAGGTTTGGAATAATGGGCGTATCACCTTTGAGGGTAAAATCAGGAAAAATGACAATGAACCTATTATTGTTATCGGATTTGAAAATAATAAGGATGGCTATAGCAATATTAAGAAACAATCCAAGATGATGAATCAGGCCTTTGAAGCCTTGCAGAATAAATACAATTTCAATAATTTTAAAGGGTTGGCACATTCAAATGGTGGCTTGATTTATACGGCTTTTATTGAAAATTATCTTAGCGACTACGATGTCAAGATAAATTCTTTGATGACTATCGGAACGCCCTATAATTTCACTGAAACCAATATTAAAAATAAATCGGTCATGCTAGCAGACTTTATAGCTGCTAAAGAGAATATTCCGTCTACCCTGCATGTCTATTCGGTAGCGGGAACCATTACCTATGATTCGGACGAGCTGGTTCCTGATGCTAGTGTGTCCGCTGGGAAATATATCTATCAGAATCAGGCAAAAAGTTATACTGAAATCACTGTTACAGGTGAAGATGCCCAACACTCGGATTTACCAACCAATGATGAAGTAGTGGACCTGATCAAACAACATATCGAAGGACAAGGTCTTCGCAAGAAGCAAAAGACCAAATTAGAGCCTCACTAGACTAATAATACTATGTATTATTAGTCTAGTTACTTATTTTCAAATACAAAAGGATAGAGTTTATGATAGCTCTATTTTTTTAGTGTAAGAGGAACTCTTTCAGTTGTTGTAACTCCTTGTTTTACAACGTTGGTTTTGTTATAATTGATTGAAAAGAAAAAGATTAACGAGAGGTTCTTGATATGCAAATTCCAAGTCGCTTTACCATTGCTGTCCATATTTTGACCCTCATAGCACAAAATAAGGGAAATGAAACTAAGCTAACCAGTGATTTAATGGCGAGGAGTGTGGGTGTCAATCCAGTTATTATCCGCAAAACCTTGTCACAACTGAAGAAAGCAGACTTGATTTTTGTTCAAAGGGGAAGTGGAGGAGCGACATTAGCCATGGCACCAGAGGAAATTAACCTTTTACAGGTTTATCGTGCGGTGGATAGCATCGGTCCAAGTGGGCAACTCTTTAGTTTTCATGACAATCCTAATCCAGCGTGTCCAGTAGGACGTAATATTCATGGTATTTTGGATCAGAGCCTAGAAGATGTTCAAATGGCAATGGAAAAAGAACTCGAAAAGAAAACTTTAGCTGGTATTTTAAAGGATGCTAAGGCTAACTGGAAAGAAACTGGAGCTTGATTTTTAGATCTTAAATGATAAGAAATCGAAAATTATTCGGTTTCTTTTTTGATTCTAGGTTGTAATAATTGACATTACAATAAAACCAAGTATAATAATGTCATATAAAAGATTACAACACAGGAGAAAATCATATGACATATGACTACAATAGTAAGATTTACCTCGCAGAGGTGGTACTCAATGTAAAGGACTTAGCTGGTCAGACGGAGACGGCCTTTTACACACAGATTGTTGGACTTGGAATCCTAACCAAAACGGAAAGGGAAGTTGTTTTAGGAGCTGGAAACAAGCCTTTGGTCCATCTGATTCAGACCAATCGTGAGGAAGCGGTCAAGTCCAGTTATGGTATCTACCATATGGCGATTTTGTTACCGTCTCGCGAAGATTTAGCAGATGTTTTCAAACATATTGCTGATCTGGATTATCCATTTGTCGGTGCAGCTGACCATGGTTATAGTGAAGCCCTTTATTTGGAAGACCTTGAAGGCAATGGTATTGAGCTTTATAGAGACAAGCCGGTTGCTGAATGGGATATTCGTGAGGATGGTCGCATCGTTGGTGTCACAGAAGAGTTATCAGCTCAAGAAATTTACGATATGGGACGGAAGGTTGAGCCTTTTGTGATAGCTAAGGATACTCGCATGGGGCATATTCATTTATCAGTCAAAGATAGTCAGCTAGCAAGCACTTTCTATCAGGATGTTTTAGAGCTAGCGGATAAGTTTACCATTCCAAGCGCTAGTTGGATTGCTTCAGGTGATTACCACCGTCACCTTGCGGTCAACGAGTGGGGCGGAAAAAACTTGTCCAAACGTGACAAAGATATGCCTGGTCTTGCTTACTACGTCATTGAAGTGGCAAACAAGGACGACTTGGTTGGCATAGCAGAGCGTACTAACAATCGTGGAGGCAAGGTCAAATGGTCATCTTCTAATGAGTTAACAGTTTAGGATAAGGATGGTATTTTGACACGCGTAAGAAAGAAATATTAATAATTAGTGATTTTTTAAGTCGTAACTATTGACGTTACATTTTAAACGGCTATAATGGTTATTTTAATCAAAGTTATTACAAAATAGCTTAACAATTTTAACAATTAACATTTATCATAAAGGAAGAGGGAATACCTATGACCTACTTTACAGACTTACAAATAAAACGCCGTTCAATCTATGCTTTGGGAAAAGACCTTGAGCTCTCTAACCAAGAATTGATTGAAACCATTCAAGGAGCTGTCCTTAACACACCAACAGCCTTCAACTCACAAACATCACGTGTGGTGATCTTGCTGGATGAAGAATCAGATGCTTTCTGGAATGAGATCGCTTATTCAGAGCTTGAAAAAGTAACGCCAGCAGAAGCCTTTGAGGCAACAAAAGAACGTTTGGCAGGTTTTGCTCAAGCTAAGGGAACAATCCTCTTCTATGAAGATCAAGATGTAGTGAAAGGCCTTCAAGAGCAATTCCCACTTTACGCTGAAAACTTCCCAATTTGGTCAGAGCAAGGTCATGGAATCGCCCTTTATGCGACATGGTTGGCTTTGGCTGAGAAGAATATCGGCATGAACGTACAACACTACAATCCACTTGTTGATGCACAATTAGCTGATAAATATGACATTCCGGCTAACTGGAAACTCCGTGCTCAAGCACCATTTGGTCAAATCGTAGCACCAGCAGGAGATAAAGACATCCAAACAGAAGGTCGTTTCAAAGTTTTTGGCGATAAATAATCACTTTAACTCAGGCAGTTAGCTTGACAATTGGCTGTACTATGACTGAACATTATCAAAATGATAAGACAAAAAAGTAGCAGGATTGAGAAATCTTGTTATTTTTTTGTATCCTAAGACCAGTTAGTAGATTAATTATAAATGAAAGCTATAACTTGAGATTTAAAACCTTTTTCAGTTTCATAGTGTTTTCTAATTTAAATGATCCCAATTTACTAAAACTGCAGAATAATGGACAACTAAAGCAAAGTTTTGAGCAGTCGGTTTTTGATAGAGATAGGGCACACGTTAGAAAATACTTGTTACGAAATCTTAATCTTGATATGCTTTTTATTAATAGAGGTATAAAAACACAGAAATAGCTCTATTTTTGTCTTGCAGTATGGTATAATAGTGCGGTATTTCTCAGAAAATGGAGTATAAAAATGAGTATTTTTCGTAAAAAGGATGTTGGTTTGGCTCAAACCGAGATGAAACGGCATCTGACCCTTAGGGATGTAGTCCTTCTGGGAATCGGTGCCATGGTTGGGACAGGAATCTTTACGATTACTGGTACCGCGGCATCAACCTTGGCAGGTCCAGCCCTGATTATTTCGGTTTTGATTTCAGCCGTTTGTGTGGGTATGTCGGCGATTTTCTTTGCTGAGTTTGCCTCACGCTATCCATCCGCTGGTGGTGTTTATGGTTATCTCTATGCTTCTTGGGGTGAGTACCCTGCTTGGATGGGCGGATGGCTTACAATGATCGTTTTCATGAACGCCGTGTCTAGTGTTGCCTCTGGTTGGGGAGCCTACCTCAAGGGGCTCTTGGCAAGCTTTGGTCTACAGCTCCCCAAGGCTATCAGTGGCCCTTTTAATCCGAGTCAGGGGACCTATATTGACCTATTGCCAGTCTTGGTTTTGGTGCTTGTGACGGCTCTTCTCCTCATGGATTCCAAACAAGTCCTTCGTTTGAACTCACTCCTAGTAGTGCTTAAGTTCTCTGCCTTGGCGGTTTTCATCCTAGTTGGTCTTTTCCATCTGAATCCGGACAACTGGGCTAACTTTGCACCATTTGGCTTCGGCCAAATTTATGGTGGGAAGACGGGGATTATGGCAGGTGCTTCTCTCATGTTCTTTGGTTTTCTTGGATTTGAATCCATTTCTATGACAGTAGATGAGATTAAGGAACCACAAAAGAATGTTCCTCGAGGTATAGTTCTCGCTTTGATTATCGTCGCTTCACTTTATGCAGTGGTTTCATTAGTCTTGACGGGAGTTGTCCACTATACCAAGTTAAATGTCGACGATGCCGTAGCTTATGCCCTTCGTTATATTGGTGTGTCTTGGGCAGCCAATTATGTATCGGTAGTTGCCATTATGACCTTGATTACCGTATGTATTTCCATGGCCTATGCCCTTAGTCGCATGGTTTATAGCTTGGCGCGTGATGGATTTCTTCCACAAACTTTTCAAAAGGTTTCAAAGACCCATAAGGTTCCACATTATGCGACACTTTTGACTGGTATCCTTTCTGCCATCTCATCAGGCATCTTTTCTTTGGCTAATATGGCATCCTTGGTTAATATTTCGACTTTGGCTTATTTGATCCTCTTGGCTATTGCTCTTATCATTCTTCGTAAAGACAAGGGCTTGCCACAGAAGGATGAGTTTAAGGTCCCATTTGTTCCTGTCTTACCAATCCTTTCCATCATCGTCTGTCTCTCATTTATGAGTCAGTACAGTTGTCAAACCTGGTCAGCCTTTGGCATAGCAGTGCTAATTGGTTCGGCTATTTATGCCTTTTACGGTTACAAACATTCTAAGTATTAAGATGAGAATGGTAGAGCCCTTTTGGCCTACCATTTTTGATATTTGAAGTAGAGACAGACTAGCTCACAATTTGGTTTTGATGGGACAAAAGACAGTAATTAGCTCACCTTTCGACTTGTTTGCAGTTAGCTAGGCCCCATTGCCCAAGTAAAATGCCGTTTGTATTATTGAAACAACTAAAATTGTGGTTCTTCCTTTTAAACAAGTTAGCGTTGACCATACAAAGAAGGTGAAGGAGATTGAAGCCTAGTTTACTGGCAAAAGTTTCATGAGGACCTCTTTATCAAATGGTTGCATGAGGCCGGATTGAATTTTAGTTAGGAAAGCCAAGTTGTTTTGGAAAAATTTAGACTGGTCTATCCTAGAGATTGAAAGTTCTCAATATTTTGGGGACTTTTTTACTTTAAGTAAAGATTAACGTTTCTTTAGGCCTTGTTCTAGTTTTCTAGTGTTTAATAGAGTCATCGCAAAAGTAAGTAGAAGGTTTAATAGATGACATACAAACATACCAAACAAACACAAGAACGTTATGCCATTAAGAAATCATCAAAACGGGAAAAAAGTTGGGGCAGTCCTAGTCGCTGGCTTAATTTTGGGTAGCTCAGTTGTACAAACTAATCTTGTTCAAAAATAAAATAAAAGCTCTAAGGCTAAACAGTCTGCTAAAAGTTCACAAAGTAGCCAAGTAAATAAATCAACTTTACCAGATACTGGTAATGTGAGTAGCTTGGGATTAGGTGCATTAGGAGCTGTACTTATGAAACATCATTTGCACTTAAAGGAAGCAAGCGTTCTCGTAAGTAATTTCAGTTTAGAAAAAAATAAAAAAGAAGTTCTCTTGCCAAATGGCTTGAAAACTTCTTTTTTGTCTTATTTTTTAAAGCTATTTTTAAGGACTTCAACCGCATCATCAACGCCTTCTTTAACATATTTGATACCGTCTTTTGCTTTTGCTACAACTTTTTCAACCGCACCTTCGATTTCAGTCTTTTTATCGCCAGTCAGTTTACCAGCACCCTCTTTAAGAGCTCCTTTAGCTTGATTCAATTTATCTTCGATACCCATGATAGTACCTCCTTTTTTATGATGAGACCATTGTAGAAAATCTTAGACCGTAATGCAAGTGATTTGTCTAATAAGTCACGACATTAATGTTTCCTTTATCATATTCAGCGATGAAGATATCTGAAATGTTGTCATATCCCATTTTTGACGAAGATTTTGGATGCCAATGATTGGCTTTCAGTTCAGGTCCACCCAGATGATGCTTATGGACTTGAACATGAAGGTGAGCTTGGTAAAAT
>SKEE01002704.1_pt1 | contig 11587 bp, 8 predicted proteins | sample 4826661 | NCBI WGS metagenome assembly SKEE01 (sample SAMN11008817, study PRJNA524170) | human gut metagenome | biome: Human fecal sample; material: Feces; isolation source: fecal sample from pouch patient p20 | host: Homo sapiens | place: Israel: Tel-Aviv | collected 2016-11-14
CCGTTATGGCATACGGATATACACAAAACAAAAATATCCCGTCCATTGTAGTAAATGATGAAGACGGGGCACATCAGATTGTCAAACATCTGGTCGACAATGGCCACAGGAAGATAGGAATTATAACTGGAAAACCGGATAGTATTCATACACAGGAAAGACTTCTGGGTATGCAGAGGGCGTTTTATGAGAATCAGATTCTGTATAATCCCGAAAGTGTATATTACGGGGACTGGACCAGACAAAGTGGTTATAATGGTACGGATCAGCTGTTGGAACAGGGGGTTACAGCGATTTGCTGCATGAATGATCTTATGGCCGGTGGAGTGTATGACAGAATGGAAGAAAGAGGAATGCTTCCGGGAAAAGAGGTCTCGGTAACCGGATATGATAACCGTGAACTTTCAGGATATTATAAGCCGCCGCTTACTACGATATCTCTTCCACTTCATGATATAGGTTATACGGCAAGCGAGGTAATTATGCGTATGGTAGAGGAGAAAGAGCTGAAAGAACCGGATGGTATATATCGTGTAGGATGTCATATGCTGGAGCGTAGTTCGGTCAGAAATCTTAAAGAAAATTCATAATCAAAACAATAAATAATGAAAATCAGAAAAAAATAAGCACTTACAGAAGAAAAAAATGTCTGTAAGTGCTTATTTTATAATAGGTTTGTGCATATTGCACAAAATAAAACGTTTAAGTTTTACTTGCACTTATCATAAAAGTGAGCGTATAATCTAATCAAACAAAGAAACAGGTAAATAAGATAAAAAAATATAAACCTGTAAAAAGAAATTTGCATTGTATATTGGGAAAAAAGGAAAATTGTAAAAAAAGGATATTAAACGATTAAGGAAAAGAAATCGGAGTTAATGTTCTGAGGAAAAGGTTATGGATGACAAGAAACTGAAAACAGTACCATTGAATAAGATCAAGATATCGGATCAGTTCTGGAACAGATATATACATCTGGTAAAAGATGTACTGATTCCGTATCAGTGGGACATTTTAAATGACAGACTTCCAGATGTGGAGACAAGTCATTGTATTGAAAACTTTAAGATTGCGGCGGGAGAAACTGACGGAGATTTTGAAGGGGCAGTATTCCAGGATACAGATGTAGCGAAATGGCTGGAAGCGGTAGCTTATTCACTGGCAGCAGAGCCGGATGAACATTTGTCATATCTTGCGGATAAAACGATTAACCTTATAGGACGTGCCCAATGTGAAGATGGATATCTGAATACTTATTTTACGATTAAGGATCCATCAAAACGTTGGACAAATCTGAAAGAGGGACATGAATTATATACGGCAGGACATATGACGGAGGCAGCAGTTGCGTATTATAAAGCAACCGGAAAAACAGAGTTTCTCGATATCATGAAGAAATTTGCAGATCTCATTTGCAAGACATTCGGACCGGATGAAGGTCAGATCCATGGATATCCGGGACATCAGGAAATCGAGCTTGCGCTTATCCGTCTGTATCATGTAACCGGTGAAAAGAAATATCTGGAAACAGCAAAGTATTTTATTGATACCAGAGGCGTGGGAGAAAATTATTTCCTGGAAGAAGAAAAGAGACCTGAATATAAACAGATATTCCCGGAATTTGCCGGATATGATCCGAGATATTCACAGTCACATGAGCCGGTAAGAGAGCAGAAGACGGCAGAAGGACATGCAGTAAGAGCCGTATATATGTATTGCGCAATGGCAGATCTGGCATATGAATACAAGGATAAAGAATTGTTAGATGCCTGCAAGACATTATGGGAGGACATGACAAAACGTCAGATGTATATTACAGGAAGCATCGGAGCATCCGGTCTTCTGGAACGGTTTACAACAGACTATGATCTTCCGAACAACTGTAATTATTCAGAAACATGTGCATCGATAGGACTTGCTCTTTTCGGAAGAAGAATGGCACAGATCACAAAAGATGCTTCATACATGGATATGGTAGAAAGAGCGCTTTATAATACCTTGTTATCAGGAATAGCACAGGATGGAAAGAGTTTCTTCTATGTAAATCCTTTGGAAGTGTGGCCGGATAACTGTATCGACAGAACTTCCAAAGAGCATGTAAAACCGGTGAGACAGAAATGGTTTGGAGTTGCGTGTTGTCCGCCAAATATAGCGAGAACACTGGCGTCCATGGGACAGTACATATATTTCACTGATAAGAACACAGCATATGTGAACTTATACATTTCTAATGAAGCTCAGATCGAACTGGAAGAAGGAGCATTAAAGATTCAGATAGAAAGTGATCTGACGAATACAGGACATATTCGGATGGCAATAACTCCTGATGGAGAGGGTGAACACAGACTGGCACTTAGAATACCGGATTATGTGAAGACCTATACGATCAAAAGAGATGGTAAGATTCTAAGAAATGCCAGAATCAGTCAGTCTTATCTTTTAATAGAAGACATCAAAGAACAGACAGAGATCGAGATTGACTTTGAGGTACCTGCGAAATTCGTAAGAGCGAATCCGAATGTCAGAGAAGATGCAGGAAAAGTTGCTCTGGTAAAAGGACCGTTAGTATATTGTCTGGAAGAAACAGACAATGGGGAAAATCTTCCATCTATCTTCGTTAACACGAAACAGGAGCTGAAAGAAACATTTGAATCCGAACTTCTTGGAGGAGTAACGACGATTCGGTTCACAGGAAAGAAACTGAACATGGATACATGGCAGGATGGTGCATTATATGATACCAGAGAACAGGTATTCGAAGATATAGAACTCAAAGCAATTCCATATCATTGCTGGGATAACCGTAAAACAGGTGAGATGCTGGTATGGATGAAAGAAATGTTTTAATTATTTTGAATCTGTCAGGGAACATAGACCCTGTAGAGAAATATATATCTAAAAGGAGGAAAATCTATGAAAAAGAAAGTAGTGTCAGTGCTTCTTTGTGTTGCTATGACAGCAACTATGCTGCTTGGATGTAGCGCAGGAAGTGAAAAGAGTGATTCTAAGAAATCATCTAAGAGCGAGTCGGGCGGAACAACAGAGATGAAGGTTGACGGGGATGCAACAACCATTAATGTCTGGACATTCATCGAGTTACACCAGAAATTCTACACAGAGATGGCTAAGAAATGGAATGAGGCACATCCGGATAAGAAGGTTAAATTAGTACTTTCTAATATGCAGTACGATGATATGCACAACAAATTATCGCTTGCACTGGAATCAGGAAAAGGAGCTCCGGATGTAGTTGATATCGAGCTTGGAAAATTCCCTTCATTCACAAATGGTAAGATCGGACTTATGGATCTGACAGATGCAATCGCACCATACAAAGACAACGTAGTTGAATCTCGTCTTGACATCTACGGAAAAGATGGAAAATATTACGGATTCCCAACACACGTTGGTACAACAGTTGCATTCTACAATGATGATCTGTTAAAAGAAGCAGGAATTGATTACACAACAATTAAGACATGGGATGACTTCAAAGCAGCCGGTGTGAAATATCATGAGAAAACAGGTAAGAACTTCGCTTGTGCTGAGACAACAGCTCAGTGGATGGTTAACCTTATGTTAGCTCAGAAAGGTACTGATTACCTTGACAAAGATGGTAACCTTGACCTTACAAATGATAAAGTTGTAGAAGTACTTCAGTACATCAAAGATATGCAGGATGCAGGCGCACTTGCAACAGTAGCTGGTGGACAGCCGGATAACGAAGAAGCTTATCCAGAATACAACAGTGGTAACTTCGCAGTACAGATCATGCCTTTCTGGCAGACATCAAGATTTACAAACTACATGTCTGACCTTGAAGGAAAGATTGCAATCGCAGCTCCTCCGGTATTTGGAGACAACGATGCAGTTAAGACAATCGGTGGTGGTGGAACCGGTACAGCAGTTGTAAAATCTTCTAAGAATGCAGACCTTGCAGCTGAAGTATTCGCTTACATCAAACTGTCTGAAGACGCTAACAAAGAAGTTTGGAATGTATTAGGATTTGACCCTGTTAATACATCTGTATGGACAGACACAGACCTTACACAGAATCCGGACAACCAGTTCGTAAAATACTTCAAGACAAAACCATTTGACACTCTGTTAGAGCTCCAGGATAGCATTGGCGGACTTAATTCTTACACAAGTTCTAAATATCCATCTATCAACAACGAGTTCTGCACAACAACACTGAACAACATTTTCGAAGAAGGAATGGACGTAAAAGATGCACTGAAACAGTCTCAGGAAACTCTTGAAAATGAATTCGGCGACAAATAAGATTTGCAATTAAGAAATTAGTAATGTAATAATCAGGGGGTTGCGTGCAAAAACTGCCGCATCCCCTTCTTTTTAAGAAGGAGGATACATAAAACCATGAAGAAATTTTTCTATTCTCAGAAATTAGCTCCTTATGTGTTTATCCTTCCTTTTGTCCTCACTGTTATATTTTTCTGGGCAGTTCCAATCGCGAACGGAGTCCTTTTAAGTTTTCAGGATGTATTACAGGATAAATGGGTTGGATTGGATAATTATAAGAGACTTCTGTCCGATAAGATCTTTTTAAAAGCTTTGTTTAACAGTACACGTTATATGATCGGAACACTGGTACTTCTGATCCCATTTCCGATGCTTTTTGCAACACTTCTGAACAGTAAGCTGATGAAGAAACCTGGATTTTTCAAATCCATCTATTTCCTTCCGGCACTTACATCAGTCGTAGTTGCAGGTACAATCTTCCGTCTGATGTTTGGTGAGATGGAGACTTCTCTTGCCAACCAGGTGATCGGAATGTTCGGACTTGGACCAATTAAATGGTTAAAGAATGATCTGACCGGTTATTTTGCACTGTTACTTCTGGCATGCTGGAGATGGACAGGTGTTAACATCCTGTATTTCCTTGCCGGATTACAGAGTATTTCAACAGATCTTTATGAAGCGGCTTCTATCGATGGAGCAAATAAGTGGCAGCAGTTTACAAAGATTTCCCTTCCACTTCTGAAACCAACAACCGTATATGTGTTAACGATCAGTATCTATGCAGGACTTGCAATGTTCAATGAAAGTTACATGTTATGGAAAGGTAACAACTCACCGCAGAATATCGGACTTACGATCGTCGGATATCTGTACAGGCAGGGAATTGAAAAACGAGCGATGGGTTATGCCTGCGCAGTAGGTCTTGTACTTCTGATTATTGTTATGATCGTCAACATGATCCAGCTGGCAGCTACAGGAACATTCAAGAAGGAGGAAAGATAGTATGGGCGAAAAGAGAAAAAATAAAGACCGGCTTTGTACAATATTGATGATCGTCTTCTTCTCGATCCTGGCTATCCTGGTGATCCTTCCGATTTATACAATCTTTCTTGCCAGCTTTAAACCGGGCGGAGATCTTCTTCAGTATGGTCTGAACCTTGGAATTGACTGGAGCCGTATGAGTCTTGATAACTATGTACTGCTGTTTACCGGCCAGCATGATTACTGGAGATGGTTCTTTAACAGTATCACTCTTACAGTCGTTACAGTAGTGGCAACACTTCTTGTAAGTGCATTTGTAGGATACGGATTTGCAGCCTATGAATTCAAAGGAAAGAACTTTATGTTCGTAATCGTTCTCCTGATCTTATCTGTTCCACTGGAGGTTATCATGCTTCCGCTGTACAAACAGATGACAACATGGGGACTGATGGATAACTATATCGCAATTGTATTACCATTCGTTGCACATGCATCTACAATCTTCTTCTTCAGACAGTATCTTCTGGGACTTCCGAAGTCACTTCTGGAAGCAGGACGAATCGACGGAGCAACAGAATATGGTATCTTCTTCAAGCTGATCATGCCGATCATGAAACCGGCATTTGCAGCTATGGCGATCTTAAATGGTATGAATGCATGGAATAACTACCTGTGGCCATTACTGGTAATCCGTTCTTCAGAAAAATACACACTGACACTTGGACTGAACACCCTGATCAACCCATACGGAGATAATTATTCACTCCTGGTTGTAGGTTCGTTCTTCTCAATCATTCCTATCTTTATACTGTTTGTATGTTTCCAGCAGTATTTCATCGAAGGTATGACAGCAGGTGCGGTAAAAGAGTAATCATTGTAATAATAGGAGGTTGAAAAATGAGTAAGACAGCAAAGATGATTATTGATAAAGATTTCCAGATTTCCAAAGTAGATGAAAGAATCTATGGTTCTTTCATCGAGCATCTCGGACGTGCCGTGTATGATGGATTATATCAGCCGGGCAATCCTCTGTCAGATGATGATGGATTCCGTAAAGATGTCATTGATTTGGTAAAAGAACTGGATGTACCGATCATCCGTTATCCGGGTGGAAACTTTGTATCTAACTTCTTCTGGGAAGACAGTGTTGGACCTGTAGAAGAGCGTCCGGCACGTCTGGAACTTGCATGGAGAAGTCTGGAAGAGAATAAGATCGGATTAAATGAGTTCGCAAAATGGACAGACAAAGTAAATTCCAACATGATGATGGCAGTCAATCTTGGTACAAGAGGAATTGCAGATGCCTGCAATCTTCTGGAATACTGCAACCATCCGGGCGGAACAAAATATAGTGATCTTCGTATCAAACATGGACAGAAAGATCCATATGGATTTAAAACCTGGTGTCTTGGAAATGAAATGGATGGTCCTTGGCAGATCGGACATAAGACTATGGATGAGTATGGCAGACTGGCAGAAGAAACTGCCAAAGCAATGAAACTGATCGACCCGTCCATCGAATTTGTTGTATGTGGAAGCTCTAATCAGGAAATGCCTACTTTTGCGCTCTGGGAAGATCATGTACTGAGTCATACTTATGATTATGTAGATTATTTATCTCTTCATACATATTATGGAAATCGCTCTGATGACAGTAATGATTTCCTTGCCAAATCCGATGATATGGATGAATTTATCCGCACGATCATCGCAACCTGTGATTATGTAAAAGCGAAAAAACGTAGCAAAAAGAATATGTATCTCAGCTTTGATGAATGGAATGTATGGTATCATTCCAATGCAGCTGACAATGACATTACAGAGAACCATCCATGGCAGGTGGCACCGCCGCTTCTTGAGGATATCTACAACTTTGAAGATGCCCTGCTGGTAGGTCTGATGCTGATCGTGCTTATTCGTCATTCTGACAGAGTTAAAGTAGCGTGCCTGGCACAGTTGATCAATGTTATTGCTCCGATCATGACAGATCCAAATGGTGGTGGTTCCTGGAAACAGACAATCTTCTATCCGTTTATGCATGCTTCCAAATATGGCCGTGGCGTTGCCCTTCAGCCAGTAATCTCATCCACAGAGCATGAGACAAGCGGACATGGAAGTATCGCAGATGTGGAAGCAGTTGCTGTTTATAATGAAGAAAAAGAAGAAGTTACTATTTTCGCAGTAAACAGAAACCTGAAAGAAGATGTCGTTCTGAACACAGATGTAAGAAGTTTCGAAGACTACAGAGTAGCTGAGCATATTGTGCTCGAAAGCGACGACCTGAAAGTAGTTAACGCATTTGGACAGGAAAATGTAAAACCAAAAACAACACAGCAGACAACTATGGATAACGGGGAACTGACAAGTATGCTTCACAAAGCTTCATGGAACGTGATTCGTCTGGTGAAAGATGAGAATTAAGTAAAAATTTAGATTTTGCATACCTGAAAATAAGTAAAAACAACAGGACTGTATGAAAAAACATACAGTCCTGTTATTTTTGGCTATATAATGATGGTATCTGTTTATTTGGCTGATAAAGGTAGAGATTCTGTTTTTGAGGCGAATATTTGCCGGGCTTATTTGTTCAGATGAGACTGAAGCGTTTGTATGGTATATTCATGCAGCGCTTCTTTTTTGCTTCTGTCAATCTGAAGATAGCGTGCATAAAGTACATCCAAAACCAGTAAAATCGGAAACTGTGGAGAAATGATATTTCCATATTCCAGATGCTTCATGCTGGCGAAAATCAGTGTCTCATCACAGAATTCCTGATAAGTGTTAAATTCTGAAATCTCAAAACTGGGAATATTTTCTTCAGGAGCGGGAATAAGGCTCTTCTTATATTCATAAATGAATTGCTGTTATGGAAGTCTGAAGCCAAAACAGACAAAGCTATTGCAGATGGTCTTGGTGTTAGCGTGAATACTGTCCGTCGCTGTATTGACCGTTATCTTAACAGCGGAATTAACCTTGCTATATTTGATGATGAACGTTCCGGCCGCCCGGCTGAAATTACTGACGATGCAAAATCATGGATTGTCAGTATAACCTGCCAAAAGCCCTGTAATCTTGGCTATGCCGCAGAATTATGGACGTTGGCAGCACTCACAAACACATACAGGCACATGCTGAAGAAGCCGGCTATCCACGTTTAAAAACGGTTACAAAACCATGGCTTCAAAAATATCTCAAAAAGACGGAGATTAAGCCGTTCAAAATCAAGTATTATCTTGAACGAGAAGATTCTGAATCATCATACCGGACAACGGGCATTTGACACATACTATTTCGTATGATGAAAAACCCGGCATTCAGGCTGTTGTCGACAAATACCCCGACCATAATCCAACAGAGGAAAACGGTTATATCTGTCGAGATTATGAGTATGTGCGGCTTGGAACGCTGTCATTGCTTGCTGGTATTGACTCCTGACAGGTGAGGCAATTCCATTGGTGAGCCAGACACACAAAAGTTCTGATTTTATTAAGTTTTAAAAAATGCTCGGTGCAAAATATCCAGAAGGTGACATAATCCGATTGATATTGGACAATCACTCAGCTCATACATCAAAGGAAACACATCAGTTTCTTGCAGCACTGCCAGAAGATCGATTTGTGTTTGTATTTACACCGACACACACCTCGTGGCTGAACATGATTGAAAGCTTCTTTAGCAAAATGACTAAGCAGATGTTAAAAGGCATTCGTGTCAATTTAAAGGAGGAACTATCGGAATGAATATATCACTACTTCGATGAGATCAATGCTGACCCGATTGTTTATCATTGGACATATAAAATGGATGAAATTGATCCGGATGAGGCAGCCACTATTTAAACTATCAACAACTTAATTTTCGATGTAGTAGAGTAACAACCTCAAGACATACTTTTTGCGCTAAAGCATACATTGTAAAAACAGTGTCTTCGGGGGATTTTTTCTTTTGAAAGATTATATCGAAGAGTGGGCAGTGGAAATTGCAAAATATATTATTGAGACAAAGGCAACCGTACGTCAGGCGGCGAAGAAGTTTGGAATCAGTAAGTGTACGGTACATAAGGACTGCACGGATCGTCTCAGACAGTTAAATCCCGGACTGGCATGCGAAGTCCGGCAGGTTCTGGATGTGAATAAAGAGGAACGTCATATCAGAGGTGGTCTTGCAACCAGAGAAAAGTATTTGCATCAGCATAGACAGTAGATTTTTTGACCTGTTCTTTGTATAATAACTGGTAGATTCAGATATCTTACAAAAGATGCAGGAGGATAAAATAATGGCATTAATGGAAGTAAATTTTTTCTCAAAAGCACTGATGCGTCCGGTAACAATGAACGTGATTCTGCCGGCAGATAAAGTATTTTTTGAAGAGGAAACAGAAGCAGATAATAAACCGTTCAAGACTTTGTATTTACTTCATGGAGTAATGGGAAACTATACAGACTGGGTAACAGGAACATGTATCAAGCGATGGGCTGAGGAGAAAAATCTGGCAGTTGTGATGCCATCCGGAGCAAATATGTTCTACATGGATCACCCAAATCTGAACGAGAACTATAGTGAATTTATTGGAAAAGAACTGGTGAAGATCACGAGAAAAATGTTTCCACTATCTCATAAAAGGGAGGATACTTTTATTGCCGGATTATCTATGGGTGGTTATGGAGCAATCCGAAACGGACTGAAATATCATGATACATTTGGATATATTGCCGGATTATCTTCAGCTATGATTTTGGAAAAAGCGAATGTAGCAGATGACAGTTCACCAATGTTTTTTGAGAAGAAAAGCTTTCTGGAAAGTGTATTTGGAGATTTGTCCAAAATTCAGGACTGCGAGATTAATCCAGAATGGATCGCTGGAAATATGAAAGAAGATGGAATTCCATTTCCGCATATGTATCTTGCCTGTGGGCTGGATGACCCTCTCCTTCCTCCGAACCGTAAATTCAGAGACACCATGCGTGAACTTGGTGTAGATGTGACCTATGAGGAAGGACCGGGAGCTCATGAGTGGGATTTCTGGAACCGCTATATTAAGAAAGTCCTAGACTGGCTTCCACTTGATAAGAACAGTAAAGAAGGATTGAATAGTGGGAATGTTGGATTATAGGAAACTGTTATAAAAGAAATACTGCATGAATTTTGTCTCTGCAACTGTGTTCTGTTGAACAGAATTTAACCGAATCAAGTAAGTCCTCTGCGGGGGTTGCAAAGAGCAATAAGCAGTGGGTGGGGACTTGATTCATGCAGTTTGTTAATTTTATTTAATAAGATAAGGCTGAAGCGTCTGTATGGTATATTCATGCAGCGCTTCTTTTTTGCTTCTGTCAATCTGAAGATAGTGTGCATAAAGTACATCCAAAACCAGCAAAATCGGAAATTGCGGAGAAATAATATTTCCATATTCGAGGTGCTCCATACTGGCGAAGATCAGTGTTTCATCGCAAAATTCCTGATAGGATTTGTCCTGTCTGGCGGTCATAAGGAGAGTGTAAGCTCCTCGCTGATGCGCGGCTGTTAAGGAAGAGATAATGTCATCTGTCTGTCCGCTGACACTAATTCCGATAACCAGACAGTTTTCATCGAGAATAACGGAGTTTACTTTCATAATATGACTGTCTGTAACAGCTTCGATATTCAGTCCGATACGCATGAAACGCAGTTTCATCTCCTGAGCTGCGAGTCCTGAGCTGCCTCTGCCATAAACATAAACACGTGGTTTAGATACCAGAAGATTAGTGATTCGTGCAATCTGAGCCTTGTCCAGTAAGGCGTTGGATTTGTTAAGAAGCTCCTGATAGGTATTGAATTCCGAGATTTCGAAACTGGGAATGTTTTCTTCGGGGGCAGGAATCAGGCTTTGCTTGTATTCGTAAATGAATTCTCTGTACCCATGAAATCCGCACTTCTGTGCGAAACGGGAAAGGGATGCTTCTGAAACATAGAGAAGTCTGGAAACATTTTTGGACGAGAAATCCTGTTCGTCTGTATTATGAATGAAGAAATCCGCGATAGTTCTTTCAAGTGGAGTAAATGTATGATAATAAGACTCAATCAACGGAATGATATTGTGCTTGTTGAGTGCCATAAATAATTAGTTCCCTTCGTAGTAATGGTATATGGATTGACTACCTATTTAACAGAATCAGGTAAGCCTCCTGCCTCAATTGCGAAAAGTGACAAGCAATAGGGGGAAAATACAGTATGTGTTGTTTGATTAAGATATACTATATCATTTTAGAAAACGGTTCTCAAGATATGATGTAAATAATTTCAACATAAAAATAAAACAAGAAAGTATTTTCATAAAAATATCTGAAATGGATATAGAATGCAGGAT
>SKEE01002705.1_pt1 | contig 11586 bp, 12 predicted proteins | sample 4826661 | NCBI WGS metagenome assembly SKEE01 (sample SAMN11008817, study PRJNA524170) | human gut metagenome | biome: Human fecal sample; material: Feces; isolation source: fecal sample from pouch patient p20 | host: Homo sapiens | place: Israel: Tel-Aviv | collected 2016-11-14
AACATACACCGGCCATGTATAAAAAAGAATATCCATTTCTGAAAGAAGTAGATTCGCTGGCACTGGCAAATGTCCAGCTTCATCTGGAAAAGGCATATAAGAATTTTTTTCGGGATCCCAAGATTGGATTTCCAAGGTTCAAGTCAAAACATCATTCCAGAAACAGCTATACAACGAATGTGGTCAATGGAAATATCCTGGTGGAAAGTAAGCGGATCCGGCTTCCCAAATTAAAATGGATTGCCATGAAAAAACACAGGGAGCCAGCAGAAGGCCTTTGCCTGAAATCAGTGACAGTCAGTATGGAACCATCCGGCAAATACTTTGCAAGCCTGCTGTATGAAGGGTACAGTTGTGAAAACCAAGCAGCTGAACCAGATTATAGTACCGCAAGGATACTTGGGATAGATTACGCAATGCAGGGTATGGCAGTATTTTCAGAAAAGATTGAGACAGAAGAAGCAGGATTTTTTAGAAAAAACGAAAAAAGACTGGCGAGGGAGCAACGAAAGTTGTCAAGATGCGTACGAGGAAGTCATAATTATGAGCTGCAGAAAAAGAAAGTTGCCAGATGTCATGAAAAGATACGAAATCAGAGAAGAGATTATCTGCACAAACTAAGCCGAAAGATTGCAGACGGTTATGATGCAGTTGCAGTGGAAGACATCGATATGAAAGCAATGGGGCAATGTCTGCATTTCGGAAAAAGCGTACATGATAATGGATACGGAATGTTCAGGGAAATGATAGACTATAAACTGGCGTGGAGAGGAAAGAAAATGGTAAAGGTAGACCGTTTCTTTCCTTCTAGTAAAAAATGCTGTCAATGTGGAAGGATAAAGAAAGAGCTGAAATTATCCGAAAGAGTTTATCACTGTGTGTGTGGAAATGAGATGGACAGAGACCGTAATGCAGCAATCAACATCCGTGAAGAGGCAAGAAGGATGTTGACAGCATAAACTGTCCGTATCCGGACAATTGGATCATAAGAAAACATGCCCGTGTCCGGGCAAAAGAATCGCGGGGCACGCGAGGATAGCTTGTAGATACTTGGCTCAGTAGAGCCATTGAGCAAGAAGCCCCCACTTCAAAATTAGTGATTTAAGTGGTGGGAGCATGTCACGTTAACGAATTACACGGCTTGCGTTGATTAAGAGTGATAAGAAAATGATCTGATTTAGTTATACAAAAATTGGTATAGATAAGTTGGGTCATTTATTGTGCAGTATATTTGATTATGGTAATATAAAGATATGAATTTTCCAAAAGAAAAGAGAATGAAAATGAATTTAACAGAGAAATACTGGAAAAAATTGTTCGGACAGATAATAAGCAAAGATTTACCTTTAATGAAGATAAAACAAAGATTCGGGCAAATCAGGGACATTCGGTTCCTGTTGATGTAGAATTACCAGCAGCAATACCGCCTGAAACGCTCTGGCATGGAACTGGAGAAAAATATGTTGCATCCATTGATCAACAAGGATTGATTCCAAAGGGTAGGTTATATGTGCATTTATCATCAGACGCAGCTACAGCTACGAAAGTTGGTTCACGTCACGGGAAACCAGTGCTTTATACCGTAAAAGCAAAAGAAATGCATGACGATGGATATAAATTCTATTTATCAAAAAATGGAGTGTGGTTAACGAAAGAAGTATCCGTAAAATATTTGATCAAAGAGGAGCAGTAAGGATGATTTATATAACCGGTGACTGTCACGCTGATTTTACCAGGTTCAATACTAAAATTTTCCCGGAACAATATGAAATGACAAAAGATGATTATGTCATTATCTGCGGTGATTTTGGCGGAGTATGGAATCGCTTTGAAGAAAATAAACATGAGAAGCATTGGATGGACTGGCTGGAAGATCGTCCTTTTACAACTCTTTTTTGTGAGGGGAACCATGAGAATTTTGACAGGCTTTACAGCTATCCTGTAGAAAAATGGAATGGTGGAAATGTACATAAGATTAGACCTTCGGTGATCCATCTTATGCGAGGACAGGTTTTTCAACTTTGCGGAAAGAAATTTTTTGTATTCGGCGGAGCAAAAAGTCATGATATAGACGGTGGGATTTTAGATCCAGAAGCCCCGGATTTTAAGAAGAAAAAGAAAGAACTTGATAAGGAATGGCTGCCGTATCGTGTGAATCACATTTCCTGGTGGAAAGAAGAAATGGCTTCAAATGAGGAAATGGAAGAAGGATTAAGAAATTTATCTCAGTATAACAATGAGGTAGATTTTATTATCAGTCATTGTTGTGCTACAAGTACCCAGAAACAATTTGTAGATAAGACTTTTTCAGCAGATTCCATGACGGATTATCTGGAGTTAGTGAAGCAACGGGTAAATTTTAAGAAGTGGTTCTTTGGTCATTATCATGATAATAAGAATATTGGACCGAAAGAAATACTGATATATGAGCAGATTATTCGGATACTGTGAGAAATTATAATTTGTGTATGACGAAGGGAGATTTTCGGTTTATGTGTAAATTGATGGAAGAATATGAGAAACGTACACTGAACCGGTTCATGAAAAAACTTACTGTTCCGGGCGAAAAATGTAATCTGAAGATGCGGATGAATCTGCGCTATGCATGTTTCAAATTTCTAGGTATGTAAAAAGAATCACTTATCAGAAAAATAAAAACAACAGGAGGAAACTAAAAATGGAAGTAATACGCGCAAAAAGTGCCGGATTCTGCTTTGGTGTAAAACGCGCTGTCGATACAGTATATGAGCAGGTTGAAAAACAAATGGGAAAACAGATCTATACTTATGGTCCGATCATCCATAATGGAGAGGTTGTAAAGGACATGGAAGCACATGGCGTAAAAGTCCTGCGCGGTGAGGAAGAACTGAAAGGTCTGGAAGAAGGACTGGTGATTATCCGCTCTCATGGTGTTCCAAAGAGAATCTGTGACCTAATGGATGAAAAAGGCATCGAATATGTAGATGCAACCTGTCCGTTTGTGAAAAGAATCCATAAAATTGTTGCCGAAGAAAGTAAAAAAGGCAGCCGGATCATTATCATTGGTAATCCGGATCACCCTGAGGTTGAAGGAATCCGGGGCTGGGCAGGAGAAAATGTAACCGTTATAAAAAATGCAGAAGAAGCTGAAAAATTTGAAAATACTACATCCGAAAGAATTTGTATTGTGTCTCAGACGACATTTAATTACAATAAATTCAAAGATTTAGTTGAAATTATTTCGGAAAAGGGTTATGATATAAGTGTTTTAAATACGATTTGTAATGCGACCAGAGAGCGTCAGACAGAAGCAAGGAGCATTGCAAAAGAGGTGGATGCTATGATTGTAATCGGAGACAAACATAGTTCCAATACCCAGAAACTGTATGAAATATGCAGCAGGGAATGTCACAATACGTACTATATACAGACACTTGACGATTTTGATATGAATCAATTAAGGTCCGTGGAAACAGTAGGTATTACAGCAGGGGCATCCACGCCCAACAATATAATTGAGGAGGTTCAAAATAATGTCAGAATTAACTTTTGAACAAATGTTAGACGAGTCATTTAAAACAATTCATAATGGAGAGGTCGTAGATGGTACTGTAATTGATGTTAAGCCAGATGAAATCATCTTAAATATAGGATACAAAGCAGACGGTATCATCACCAGAAGTGAATATACCAATGATAACAGTGTAGATCTTACAACTGTTGTTTCTGTTGGTGATCCGATGACTGTTAAAGTACTGAAAGTCAATGATGGAGAAGGACAGGTTCTTCTTACATACAAGAGACTTGTTGCAGAAAAAGGTAACGAAAGATTAAAAGAAGCATTCGAGAACAAAGAAGTCCTGAAAGCACCGGTTACTCAGATTCTTGGCGGTGGATTAAGCGTTGTTGTAGATGAAGCAAGAGTATTCATCCCGGCAAGTCTTGTATCAGATACTTACGAAAAAGACCTTTCTAAGTACAAAGATCAGGAAATCGAATTTGTTATCAGCGAATTCAATCCAAGAAGAAACCGTATCATCGGTGACAGAAGACAGCTTCTTGTTGCTGAAAGAGCAGAAAAGCAGAAAGAACTCTTCGCTAAACTTAAAGTCGGTGATGTGATCGAAGGAACAGTTAAGAACGTAACAGATTTCGGTGCATTTATCGATCTCGGCGGAGTAGACGGACTTCTTCATATCTCTGAGATGTCATGGGGAAGAGTTGACAATCCGAAGAAAGTATTCACAGTTGGTGAAACTCTTAAAGTTCTTGTTAAAGATATCCATGATACAAAAGTTGCACTCAGCTTAAAATTCCCGGAGACAAATCCATGGGCTAACGCAGCTGAGAAGTACGCTGTAGGTACAGTTGTAACAGGAAAAGTTGCAAGAATGACAGACTTTGGCGCATTCGTAGAACTTGCTCCTGGAGTAGATGCACTCCTTCATGTATCACAGATCTCAAGAGCACATGTTGAAAAACCTTCAGACGTACTTTCTGTAGGTCAGGAGATTACAGCTAAGATCGTAGATCTTAACGAAGCTGACAAGAAGATCAGCCTTAGCATGAAAGCACTTGAAAATGCAGAAGCTCAGGAAGAAACTGAAGAATAATTAAATAAGATATACAAGGATAGAGACTGATTGAAGTCTCTATCTTTTGTTTGAAAAAAACTGGTAGACATAACTAACTACAGCTGAAAAAAGTTTTCGGATCCATAAGTGATCTTGATAAGTAAGATGAAAAATTTTACCGAATAGTCAGAAAATTCACAAAGAGAGGTCGTAGTAGCCTCTCTTTTTTGCGTAGAGAGACTATTGCGTTAAAAAAACGACAAGATGTACTGGAAAATATACAATAAAATGACGAAAGTTACTGGAATTGTAGGATTTATTTTAGTATATTTATAAGAGAGAAAACAGGAAGGAAGGATATCAAAATGGGACTTTTGACATTTAAAGGCGGAGTTCATCCGAACGACGGAAAAAGTCTTGCGAAAGACAAGGCAATCGTAGAACTTCTGCCACAGGGTGATCTTGTATACCCGTTATCCCAGCATATCGGAGCACCGGCTAAGCCAGTAGTAGCAAAAGGTGACCATGTGCTTAAAGGGCAGAAAATTGCCGAAGCGGGGGGCTTCGTGTCTGCACCGATCTATGCATCCGTATCAGGTACTGTAAAAGCGATTGAACCACGTGTGAATCCGACAGGTTCTAAAGTGAACAGTATCATCATTGCAAATGACGGTCAGTACGAAGAAGTAGAATATCCACAGCCAAAACCTCTTTCTGAACTGACAAAAGAAGAGATTCTGAATATCATTGGAGAGGCTGGCGTAGTAGGTATGGGTGGAGCAGGTTTCCCTACCAGAGTGAAGCTTTCACCAAAAGAGCCAGACAAGATTGATTATATTATTGCAAACTGTGCGGAATGTGAGCCGTATATTACTGCCGATTACAGAAGAATGCTGGAGAATCCGGAACTTCTGGTAGAAGGTATGCGTGTGATCCTGAAGCTTTTTGACAATGCGAAAGGTTTATTTGCAATCGAAGATAACAAACCGGACTGTATCGCAAAATTAAAAGAGCTGACCAAGGACGAGCCTCGTATGGAAGTCAGAGAGATGATGACCAAGTACCCACAGGGCGCAGAACGTCAGCTGATTTTTGCAAATACAGGACGTGCGATCAATTCTACCATGCTTCCGGCAGATGCTGGATGTGTAGTAGACAACGTAGAGACCATCATCAGCATTTACAATGCAGTAGTAAAAGGCATTCCTTCTATGGAACGTGTTGTTACTGTAACAGGGGATGGAGTTGTAAATCCTGGTAACTACAAAGTACTCTTCGGAACCAACCAGAACGAACTGATCGAAGCCGCCGGCGGACTCAAAGAAGGCTGTGAAAAAGTTATTTCAGGTGGACCGATGATGGGATTTGCGATGTATACGACAGATACACCGATCACCAAGACATCTTCATCTATTCTTTGCATGTCAAAAGATGAAGTATCAGCCTGTGAACCGACAGCATGTATCAACTGCGGACGGTGCGTTGACGCCTGTCCAAGCCGTATTATTCCGTCAAGACTGGCTGATTTTGCAGAACGCCATGACGAAGAAGCGTTCCTCAAATTCAATGGTCTTGAATGTGTAGAATGTGGATCCTGCAGTTATGTATGTCCGGCTAAGAGACAACTGAAGCAGGCAATCGGATCGATGAGAAAAACCGCACTTGCCAACAAAAAGAAAAAATAGAATAGAGAGGAAGAGGTGAACAAAAGTGAGTGAACAGTTAAAAGTATCATCTTCACCACATATCCGTTCTAAAGAGACAACCGGCAATATCATGCTGTGGGTTATCATCGCTCTGTTACCGGCAACTTTCTTTGGAATTTACAACTTCCGTGACACACATGCATGGCTGCTTGTTATTGTGACAACAGCAGCAGCAGTTCTTACGGAGTACATTTACGAAAAACTGATGCATAAAAAGATTACGATCAAGGATTTCAGTGCCGCAGTTACAGGACTTCTGTTTGCGCTCAACCTTCCGCCGACAGCCCCGATCTGGATGGGAATCATCGGAAGTGTATTCGCGATCCTGGTTGTAAAGCAGCTCTTTGGCGGATTGGGACAGAACTTCATGAACCCTGCACTTGGAGCAAGATGTTTCCTTCTTATTTCCTTCACAGGAAGAATGACAAGCTTCGTATATGACGGCGTATCCGGTGCAACACCACTGGCAACGATCCGTGCTAATATCGAAGCAGGAAATGCAGCACTTGACGGTGTGAACAGCATGGACATGCTGATCGGAAATATTGCCGGAACCATCGGTGAGACATCCGTTATCGCAATCGTGATCGGAGCGATCATCCTGATCCTCAAAGGAATCATTGATCTTCGTATTCCGGGTACATATATTGTGACATTTGCACTTTTCATCGGAATCTTCGGTGGATTTGTAGATGGAATTGGATTCTTCAATGTTCAGTACATGACAGCAGAACTCTGCGGTGGTGGTCTGATGCTTGGAGCATGGTTTATGGCAACCGATTATGTAACTTCCCCGATCACCAAAAAAGGGCAGATCGTATATGGTATCCTTCTTGGATGTCTGACTGGTCTGTTCCGTCTGTTCGGTGGTTCAGCAGAAGGTGTATCTTATGCGATCATCTTCAGTAACCTTCTTGTACCGTTGATCGAGAGAGTTACTCTTCCAAAGCCTTTCGGTAAAGGAGGAGAAAAATAATGAATAAGATTATCAAAAATACACTGATCCTTGCAGCAATCACCGTTGTATCCGGTCTGGTACTTGGAGCTGCTTACGAAGTGACAAAAGGTCCAATCGCACAGACACAGGCAAAGCAGAAACAGGAAGCCTGTCAGGCCGTTTATCCGGAAGCAGATTCCTTTGAGGCAATGGACGTAGATCAGAAAGCTGCCAAAGAAGCAATCAAAAAGATGGGAACGAATGCAACAGTAGATGAAGTCTATTCTGCTGTTATGGATGGAAGTGAAGCTGGTTATGTTATAACAGTAACCGACAAAGATGGTTACGGCGGAGATATCCAGATCACAGTCGGTATCATGAGTGACGGTACGGTAAATGGCATTTCTTTCCTTTCCATCAGCGAGACAGCAGGTCTTGGTATGCGTGCGAAAGAACCAAGCTTTTACAATCAGTTTGCAGGACAGCAGGCTGAAAAATTCTATGTATCCAAAGATGGCGGAGACGGACAGCCGATCGATGCTTTGAGTGGTGCAACCATCACTTCCCGTGCAGTCACAGGAGCTGTCAACACAGCACTTGGATATTACCAGACAGCGTTAGGAGGTAGTGGAAATGAATAAATGTACAGAAAGACTTTATAACGGTCTTGTAAAAGAAAACCCGACCTTTGTTATGATGCTTGGTATGTGTCCGACACTGGCGGTTACAACATCCGCAATCAACGGTATTGGTATGGGACTTTCTACCACAGTGGTACTGATTTTCTCAAACCTTTTGATTTCCATGCTGCGTAAGATCATTCCGGATTCGGTTCGTATGCCGGCATTTATCGTAGTCGTAGCAACACTTGTTACCGTGGTACAGTTCCTTCTGGAAGGTTTTGTACCTAGTCTTTATGCATCACTTGGTGTATATATTCCTCTGATCGTAGTTAACTGTATCATCCTTGGACGTGCAGAAGCATATGCATCAAAGAACCCGGTCCTTCCATCTGTATTTGATGGTATTGGTATGGGACTTGGATTCACACTTGGTCTTACCTGCATCGGTATCGTCAGAGAGCTGATTGGTTCCGGAAAATTATTCGGATTTCAGGTTATGCCTGATATCTACGAACCTGTTACTATTTTCATCCTTGCTCCTGGTGCATTCCTTGTCCTTGCATTCCTTGTTGCGGCACGTAACAAGATCATGAAGAAACTGGAAGCAAAAGGAAAGAAAGTTGTCAAAGCGCAGGGATGCTGTGAAGGCGGATGTGCTTCATGCGGCGGATGCGACGGACACGTGTTCCCGACAGGTCAGGAAAAGGAATAGGAGGGAGATAAGAGATGAAAGAATTACTTATTATAGCAGTTGGTTCGGCGCTTGTTAACAACGTCGTACTCAGCCAGTTCCTCGGTATCTGTCCTTTCCTTGGTGTTTCTAAGAAAATTGAGACAGCAGCCGGCATGGGCGGCGCAGTTGTTTTCGTTATTACAATCGCATCTTTCATTACCGGTGCGATCTACCAGTTCATCTTACATCCGACAGGATTTGAGTATCTGCAGACCATTGTATTTATCCTGGTTATCGCAGCACTCGTTCAGTTTGTAGAAATGTTCCTAAAGAAGGTTATGCCTCCGCTTTATAATGCACTTGGTGTATATCTCCCGTTGATCACAACAAACTGTGCAGTACTTGGTGTATCACTGAACTGTGTAACAAAAGGATATAACATTCTTGAAGGTGTTGTATACGGATTCTCCACAGCAGTCGGATTCACGATCGCGATCGTGATCATGGCTGGTATCCGTGAGAAGATCGAATACAACGATATCAGTGAGTCTTTCCAGGGAACTCCGATCGTACTGCTTACAGCAGCACTGATGTCCATCGCGTTCTTTGGATTCTCAGGAATCATTTAACAGAAGGAGGACCGTGTTATGAGTATAACAGGAGTATTGATTGCTGCACTTATCGTAGGCGGTACCGGCGTATTCATCGGTGTCTTCCTTGGAATTGCGGGCAAGAAATTTGCAGTTGAAGTAGATGAAAAAGAAGAAGCGATTCTCGCAGAACTTCCGGGTAACAACTGTGGTGGATGTGGATATGCCGGATGTTCCGGTCTTGCAGCAGCTATCGCAAAAGGAGAAGCTCCGGTCGGACAGTGTCCGGTTGGCGGTGCTCCGGTAGCAGCAAAGATCGCAGCGATCATGGGCGAAGAAGCCGGTGAAAGCGTACACGAAGTTGCATTTGTAAAATGTGCAGGAACCTGCGAAAAAGCAAAACAGGCATATGATTATACAGGAATTACAGATTGCCAGATGGCAGCCATGATGCAGAATGGTGGACCAAAAGGATGTTCTTTCGGATGTCTTGGTTTCGGAAGCTGTGTAAAGGCATGTCCGTTCGATGCGATCCATATCGTAGACGGAATTGCAGTAGTCGACAAAGAAGCATGTAAAGCCTGTGGTAAATGTATCGCCACCTGTCCAAAACATCTGATCGAGCTTGTACCTTATGAACAGAAGCATCTCGTACAATGCAGCTCAAAAGATAAAGGAAAAGACGTTATGAGCGTATGTTCCGTAGGATGTATCGGATGTAAGATGTGTGAAAAAGTATGTGAATCTGATGCAGTACATGTAGTAGATAACATCGCACACATTGATCCGGAAAAATGTACAAACTGTGGAAAATGTGCGGAGAAATGTCCGAAGAAGATCATTAAGTAAATAAATAATGAAAAAAAGGATCCGGATGCTGTTTCGGAGGCTAAGAACAAGTTTTTCTTAGACTTCTGCAAATGCATCCGGATCCTTTTTTTATTGAGTTCATTCGACTGCGGAAGTATGAAAGGATGGAAAGAGAAAGTTAGGAAAATTTAATTTTTAGAATATCGTGGGGTATGTTATAATAGAAAAAATGGAGAAGGAAAAGAAAATTTATTGGTTGACGGTTAGGTGGAAAATCATCCAAAATAGAAATGAAAATAGAGACATATTCACATATTGAATGGGAAGAGGAATTTAAGGAGGATGTGGCTATGACGATGACGGGATTTAGTGATATATTAGTTAGAAGAGGGAGAGAAGAAGGGCGAGAGGAGACAACGGTTAAATTTATCTGGAGTTTACATGAAATGGATTTTACAGATGATATGATTTCGGAAGCAGTAAAAAGACCGATTGATTATGTGCAGGATATTTTGAAAAAAGATGCACCTCAGTAAGAAAGCTGGGAACACTTCTGTGAAAAATAGATTAATAGTAGGAATAAAGATGTTTTTACAGGACTTATGGAATATCCGCATTGCGATTCTTGTATTTGCAATTTATTTTGTTATAGGAAGAAAGTTTTTATACAGTCTGTGTCCAATGGTGATCATGACGGGATTTCCTTGTCCGGGATGCGGGCTTACAAGAGCGATGTTTATGGTGCTGCGAGGGGACTTTGCCGGGGCATGGAAAATGCATCCGTTTATTTATGGTGTGATTATTCTGGTGGGATGGTTTGGCGTGCGGAGATACATACAGAGAAAAGAAACGAAGAGTCTTGGAAAATGGGTGATTCTTCTGTGCGTAGGACTGATTCTATATTATGTGTACCGAATGGTAAGGTATTTTCCGGGAGATGCTCCGATGAGTTATTACTATGGAAGCGTGGGATACCGGGTGTGGGAGATAATTAGAAGTGGAAGAAATTATTTATAGTAGAGTATATAAAAGTGCCGCGAAGGCATCAAAACGATGGAGCGGCACTTTTTTGGATTAATCATAAAAACAAATGTCGCTTATCTTCCACTTAAGCGACATCTTTTTTACCCAGTATTTTTCTACAACATAAATAATGTTATCATTTTTAACATATTTCGTCAAGTTAGGCATAACGGATTTAGGTGCTTTAACTGTAAAACTTTATCAAAATATCGCGACTTTTTTTACTATTTTGACACCCTAATCATATATGGAATGTTCTACCGGTTCGGTCTGATCGATGTACCGGACGAGGTTAAGGAGAATATGAGGAAAAATGATCGAAGCAATAAAAAACAGAAGAAGCATCAGAAAATATAAGAACAAAGCTGTGGGCAAGGATGAGTCATTCATTCCGAGACGAAGAGGTGGAATTTAGAAATTTATTTTAGGATATAATTATTACTAAAAGATAATATTGAAAACAATCTTGGATAAGTGGTAAAATCGTTTGGAGGCATAAAATGAAAAAGTATGCGATACCATTGTTATAATTGAAGTGAGCCTGTTGAATGAAGAAAGAATAAAAATATCTAAAATAATTGATTTGATATGATACTAAAAAGGAATGTGATTAAAAATCAAGTTGTACAAAAAAATAATAATTCAAGATTTTAATCAACCAGTAATGTGGC
>SKEE01002709.1_pt1 | contig 11569 bp, 9 predicted proteins | sample 4826661 | NCBI WGS metagenome assembly SKEE01 (sample SAMN11008817, study PRJNA524170) | human gut metagenome | biome: Human fecal sample; material: Feces; isolation source: fecal sample from pouch patient p20 | host: Homo sapiens | place: Israel: Tel-Aviv | collected 2016-11-14
ATATTACTTCTTTGGGACACTAAGCAGTTTATAAATGGAAAAAACCGTAAAATTGTGAAAACACGGAAATGTGGCAGAACGACACGGTTTTTCGGATTGACTATTTTGGATAAAAATGGAAAATAAAATCATATGATTTATGATCTTATTTTAAGGAGGCAAAGGCAAAATGGGATATCGTGTTATGGAGCTGGGGGCAGCAGGTGATGGAAAGACCAATGATGCCCATGTTATACAGAAAGCCATTGACCTGTGCAGTGAGCAGGGCGGTGGTGTAGTTATAATGGAAGGAGGTCACACCTATCTTTCCGGTTCAATCGTATTAAAAAGTCATGTAGAACTGGTGGTAGAAACAGGGGCTGTACTTAAGGCCAGTGAAGATCTGAATGATTACCAGTATATTAGTGAGCTGGCAAAGCGGGGACATGACCATATGGTAGAAGTTCCTACTTTTGTAAACTGCGAGTATGATGGAAAACCGCGGCAGTATTTTATCTATTCCAGGGATACAGACGGAGTACGCATCAGTGGCGGCGGTGTGATCGATGGTTCAGAAGAAATCTATTATGGAGAGGTAAGAGAAGATCAGATCGATGGTGCCTTCTATCCTCGAATTCCTCTGATCCTGATGGAACACTGTACCCATCTGACCATCCAGAATGTAACGATCAGAAAGAGCGGATTTTGGACCACTCACCTGGTTGGATGTGAAGAAGTGGAGATCAGCGGTGTCCGTATTTTAAATAACCGTATGATGGCAAACTGTGATGGCATTGACCCGGACCACTGTAAACATGTACGTATCAGCAACTGCCATATTGAGGCAGCAGATGACTGTATCGTATTAAAGACTACAGAAGCAAATCATCACTATGGTCCCTGTGAAGATATTGTGATCTCCGGCTGTACACTGGCATCTACCAGTGCTGCCATTAAAATCGGTACAGAAAGTGTAGATGATTTTAAGGATATCATCATTGATAACTGCAGTATTTATGATACGAACAGAGGTATTTCCTTCCAGTTAAGAGACCAGGGAAATATTGAAAATGTTCTGATCAATAATTGTGTGATCCGTACAAAAAATGTGTCTGAGTGCTGGTGGGGCTTTGCAGAGCCCATCAATATTGCTTCCATCAACAGGAAAGATGAGATCCCTTCCGGAAAGATCAAAGGATTATCTATTACCAATGTGCGCTGCAAGGGCGAAGGCAGTATTTATATTGCAGGAAAGGACAGTGCGCCTATAGAAGATCTTACATTAAATAATATCCGTCTGGAACTGGAAAAAACTACCAAATATCCTATTAAAGGATATGATTTCCGCCCATGCTGCGGTCCGGATTTCCAGGAAGGAAAGATCAATGGCATCTATGTGAAGAATGCCAAGAATGTGAAAGCAGAAAATCTGGAAGTTACCGTTCATGATAATATGAAGGAATGGGTAGACAAAGAGATCTGCTTTGAAAATGCAGTTGTAAAAGAAAAATGATCTTATGGTTTCTGCGTTTTCTGTGCTTTGGTGATATAGGGATAAATATCCTCATATGCTTCCACCTCTGCTTCGTCCTGTGGCAGTGACGGGATCAGGCCGGTGCAGTCGGTGGCGGAGCATGCCTGTATATCTGAGTCATCAAAGGGATTTTGGACTGTTTTGTTTTTGGAATCAGAACTGTCTTTGAAATTGCATTTTTTCATAAAAAAACACCTCCTGTAAGCAGCTTTTGGATCAGTGATCTGTTTTGCTGTAAACAGGATGTGTTTTTTTGATGGTTTTTATTCAGTCAGGTGATGCAGGTATCTGCTGTTATTATTTGTCCTGGTTTTTTAAAGATGCCTCAATGAATCCCTTAAACAGTGGATGTGGGCGGTTTGGACGGGACTTCAGTTCCGGATGAGCCTGGGTTCCTACGAACCATGGGTGATCTGGCAGTTCGATCATTTCTACAATACGGTTATCAGGAGACATACCGGATAACATCATGCCATGCTCTGTAAGGAAAGTACGGTAATCGTTGTTTACTTCATAACGGTGTCTGTGGCGCTCATGGATGGTTTCTTCGCCGTAAAGACCGTAAGCCTTGGAATTTTTATCCAGAACACATGGATAGGAACCAAGTCTTAAGGTACCGCCGATATCTTCGATACCGTCCTGATCTGGCATCAGGTGGATCACAGGATGAGTAGTAGCAGGATCCAATTCTACGCTGTGGGCGTCATTCCAGCCGATCACATCTCTTGCAAATTCTACGATGGAAAGCTGCATGCCAAGGCAGAGGCCGAGGAACGGAACCTGGTGCTCTCTTGCATAGCGGATGGCGCAGATCATGCCGTCAATACCACGGTCGCCGAAGCCGCCCGGTACCAGGATACCGGAAACATCTCCTAATTTTTCATCTACATTTTCAGAAGTTACAGTCTCAGAGTCTACCCATTTAATGTGTACCTGTGCCCTGTTGGCAACAGCACCGTGCTTCAATGCTTCTACAACAGAGATATAAGCGTCATGAAGCTGTGTATATTTTCCTACCAGCGCAACGGTCACATCTTTTTCAGGATGCTTCCATGCATAGATCATAGCGGTCCAGTCTTTTAAGTCTGGTTCCGGGCATGGCAGATTTAAGCATTCGCAGGCAACCTGTGCCAGATGCTCTTCTTCCATTACAAGAGGAACCTCGTAAAGAACTTCTACATCCAGGTTCTGAAGAACATGGGTCTTTGGTACATTACAGAATAATGCGATCTTGCTCTTGATATTGTCATCTAACGGATGCTCGGAACGGCATACCAGGATGTCCGGCTGAATTCCCATTCCCTGCAGGTCTTTTACGCTTGCCTGGGTTGGTTTGGTCTTTAATTCTTCAGATGCTTTTAAATAAGGGATAAGGGTGACGTGGATGAGACAGGTGTTGCCTGGGCCAACATCATGCTGGAACTGGCGGATCGCCTCTAAGAATGGCTGACTTTCGATGTCGCCAACAGTACCGCCAACTTCGATGATGGCAATCTCGGTTTCGTTATCATTATAATTGCGGTGGAAACGGCTCTTAATTTCATTGGTGATGTGGGGGATGACCTGTACCGTACCTCCGCCAAAGTCTCCACGGCGCTCTTTCTGCAGAACGGTCCAGTAAACTTTACCGGTAGTTACGTTGGAATTTTTAGTCAGGCTCTCATCGATGAAACGCTCATAATGTCCAAGGTCAAGGTCAGTTTCAGCGCCGTCATCGGTAACGAAAACTTCGCCGTGCTGTACCGGGTTCATGGTACCTGGATCGATATTGATGTAGGGGTCAAATTTCTGCATGGTAACTTTGTAACCTCTGGCTTTTAAAAGACGGCCAAGGGAAGCAGCGGTAATGCCTTTTCCAAGTCCGGAAACAACGCCGCCGGTTACGAATACGTATTTTACTGGCATAGTGGGGAACCTCCTTTTGTGGTGGAATGTATAGGTTTTTGTTTACGGTTTTTTTAAAAACTGATATATTATACAACTATGAAAATCAGAAATCTAGGGAGTTTTTTCAAAAAAATGTAAAAAACCTAAAAAACTAAGAATCTAAAGTGGAGATGAAGGGGAAAATGGTGCCTTTGTTTTCAGAATTTTAATAGTTCTTTCCTTGATTTATGGTTAGACTCACATTATAATAGAAAAGAATAGGCTCTGGCACATTTTATGCGTGCACGAAAAAGCCTGTTAGAGGGAGAATTTATACAGTATGGATAATAACAACAAACAGAATCAGAACAGTAATTGGCAAACCATTACCATGCTGGTGATCGCTGCATTGCTGACGATCCTGATCGTGGGCTGGATGAACTCCACTGTCAACGCCAGACAGCGTCAGGAACTGTCTTACAATGAGTTTGTAAACATGGTAGAAAATGGCAAGGTAGAGTCCATCAGCGTTGGAAGCACCATTATTGAGGTAAAGCCAAAGGCAGATGACACCAACTATTCCCAGCAGATGAAGTACTATGTAGTACGTCTGGAAGGAGATTACCAGTTTGTAGACCGTATTTTAAAGAACAACGTTGTTACAAACAGGGAAAATAATACTTCCAATGCATTACTGTTAGAGATATTAAGTTATGCACTTCCATTCCTGTTCCTGCTGTTTATTATGAACTTTACCATGAAGCGTATGGGCGGCGGCGGAATTATGGGCGTAGGCAAGAGCAACGCCAAGATGTACGTCCAGAAAGAAACAGGAATTACTTTTAAAGATGTGGCAGGTGAAGATGAAGCAAAAGAGTCTTTAACTGAGATCGTGGATTTCCTTCACAATCCTGGAAAGTACACCAAGATCGGTGCGAAGCTTCCAAAGGGTGCCCTGTTAGTAGGCCCTCCGGGAACCGGTAAGACCCTTCTTGCAAAGGCAGTAGCCGGTGAAGCACATGTTCCATTTTATTCCCTGTCAGGTTCTGACTTTGTGGAAATGTTCGTAGGTGTGGGCGCATCCCGTGTCCGTGACCTGTTTAAGAATGCAACGGAAAATGCTCCTTGTATCATCTTTATTGATGAGATCGATGCCATCGGACGCAGCCGTGACAGCCGTATGGGCGGAAATGATGAGCGTGAGCAGACTTTAAATCAGCTGCTTTCTGAGATGGATGGTTTCGACTCTACAAAGGGACTTTTAGTTCTTGGTGCAACCAACCGTCCGGAGATCCTGGATCCGGCTCTTCTTCGTCCAGGACGTTTTGACCGCCGTGTAGTTGTAGATAAACCAGACTTAAATGGACGTATCAGCATTTTAAAAGTACATTCCAAAGATGTGCTGTTAGATGAGACTGTAGACTTTAAGGAAATTGCCCTTGCAACTTCCGGCGCTGTTGGTGCGGACCTTGCCAATATGATGAACGAGGCTGCCATCAATGCGGTTAAGAACGGCAGAAACGCTGTTTCCCAGAAGGATCTGTTTGAGGCAGTTGAGGTGGTTCTGGTTGGTAAGGAGAAGAAGGACCGCATTATGAGCAAGGAAGAGCGCCGCATTGTATCTTACCATGAAGTAGGTCATGCATTAGTCAGTGCTCTGCAGAAACATTCTGAACCGGTCCAGAAGATCACCATTGTTCCAAGAACTATGGGTGCTTTGGGATATGTTATGAATGTGCCGGAAGAAGAGAAGTATTTAAGTACCAAGAAGGAATTAGAGGCAAGACTGGTTGAGTTAATGGGCGGCCGTGCAGCTGAGGAGATCGTTTTTGAGACTGTTACCACCGGTGCAGCCAATGATATCCAGCAGGCTACCAATCTGGCAAGAGCTATGGTGACCCAGTATGGTATGTCTGAGAAATTCGGTCTTATGGGACTTGAGAGCCAGGAGAACCAGTATCTGACCGGCCGTACTGTATTAAACTGCGGTGATGCCACAGCAGCAGACATTGACCAGGAAGTTATGAAGATCCTGAAAAATGCTTATGATGAGGCAATCCGTCTGTTAAGCGATGACAGAGAAGCTATGGATAAGATCGCAGCGTTCCTGATCGAGAAAGAGACCATTACAGGTAAGGAATTTATGAAGATCTTCCGTGAGGTGAAGGGATTGCCGGAGCCGGAGGAGAAGAAGGAAGACGGCGAAGGTATTCCGGATACAGAGCATCTGGAGAAAGAGGATGCAGCTGAAAGTCCGGAGACAGCTGTTGCAGAAGAAAAAGAAAATGAAGCAGGTGCAGAAAATATTGTAGCAGATGCTTCAGAAGAAAAGCCAGACCAGTCTAGGGAAGACCAGCAGGTATAAAACTGAAAATGGATCTGTAGATCAGTGAGGACAGTCAGAAATGGCTGTCCTTTTTGCATAAAAGTCTTGCGAATATAATCTTGGTTTTGTATAATATTATTAAAAAATAAGGGGAATATCAGTAACTTTTCTGAAAAGGAGGCACATTTATGGATAATCGTTATGTAAAGATCTTTGCATCGGGAAGTAAGGCACCTCTTAAGGCAACACCGGGACATTTTGCTACCAATCATGCCCATATTAATTATTATCTGGACATGACCACCCTTAAGACAAGACTCAGTGAAGCACAGGAGGTTGCAAAGCACCTGGCAGAGCGGTTTTTATTTGACAAGGTAGTGGATACGATCGTGTGTCTGGAAGGAACCCAGGTGATCGGAGCTTATCTGGCAGAAGAGCTGACAAGGGCCGGTGTTCTTTCTACCAACGCCCACAAGACTATTTATGTGATCACTCCGGAATATAACAGCAACAGCCAGATGGTATTTCGTGAGAATATTTTACCGATGGTCCATGGGAAAAATGTGGTGATCCTTACAGCTGTTGTGACAACGGGACTGAGTCTGAATAAGAGTATTGAGGCGATCCAGTATTATGGCGGAAAACTGCAGAGCGCAGCGGCTGTGTTTAGTACACTGGATGAGTTAAACGGATGCCCGATCACATCCATCTACAGCCCGGAGGATGTGACCGATTATATTTATTATGATTACAGAAAATGCCCTCTTTGCGAAAAGGGAATAAAGCTGGATGCACTGGTAAATGCTTACGGCTATACTACACTTGGATAAAGTGAAACAGGATATTAAACGCTGTTCAGGATGTCTTTGGGGCGTCCTGGATAGCGTTTTTTGTATGCACGTAAAAAGGAGGAATAGTTCTGGAAACCGCAGAGGTAGCAGGCCTGTGTGGCGCAGGTGCCCTGGCTCATCAGGTCTCTTGCCTTGATCAGCCGCTTTTCCGTAATGTAATTTCCAACCGTATAGCCGGTTTCCTGTTTAAACAGGCGCATCATGTGATAGGAGCTTAAGCCGCTTAAAGCAGAAAGGGAAGCTACGTCCATAGGCTCTTCCAAATGGCTGTTGATATAGGCCAACAGGCCGGAAATGCGGTAATCCAGGGTGCTTTCTGTGAGAAATCCGGCTTTGGGGGAGAGGGTGATCCTGTTTAATTCAATGAGAAATTCCAGGCACAGGGCTTTTGCAAGTAAGGGAGCTGCAAAATCATCATTTCTGAAATTGGTGTTTGTTTCTAATTTCTGAAGCAGGACTTTAAAAGGAGCCAGCGTTTCCTGGGAAAGGCGCAGGACCTGGGAATGGCGGTACTGGGCAGTTTCAAAGCACCTGGTCAAAGGTGCTTCTTTTGTGCTGTATGTTTCCAGAAAAGTGGGAGAGAGATAGAGCAGGATGCGCTCATATGGTTGGGCGGTATCTACTACCGGCCGGTGTACCTGCCCGCGGTCTACCAGGACCATGTCCCAGGGAGCCAGTGGATAAGAACGGCCTTCCACCACATAGGTCACATTTCCGGAAAGAAGGATCATTATCTTTAAAAAATCATGGTGATGGAAGCTGTAAGTCCTTGAAATCTGATCTTTTAAATGGAAAAGGCGGAAGTCTTCTAAAAGGTAGCCCTGGGGCGTGGATGGGGAATTTGTCATGGAAAATCTCCTGTATTCATTAAGTTCGTTATTATCATTTATAATAGCATTATTTGCAATATAATACAGCATTAAATGAATATATTTATGAAATAATGTGGCATATAATGAGTGTAGAAGAAAAGGAGAGGTAAGGTCATGCGATTAAAATTAGAGAAATATCACGGTTTGGGAAATGATTATCTGGTATTTGATCCGGAGTGCAACAGGCTGGAGCTGACTCCGCAACGGGTGAAGCTGCTGTGCAACCGCAATGTGGGAGTAGGCGCAGATGGCATTCTGGAAGGACCTGTTTTTAAAGAAGGAAAGATCCATATGATCATCTGGAATCCGGATGGAAGCCAGACGGAAAACAGTGGAAACGGTATCCGTATTTTCGCAAAATACTTAAAAGATGCAGATTATGTCCAGAAGAAAGACATTACCATTTATACAGATGAAAAAGAGATCGAGATCCATTATTTAAACGAAGAGGGGACCCGCTTAAAAGCCTCTATGGGAAAAGCAAGTTTCTGGAGTGATGAGGTGCCGGTAGAAGGTCCCCGCAGGGAGATCATCAATGAGACCATGGTATTTGGACATATTCCTTATCCTGTGACCTGTCTTTCTATTGGAAATCCACATCTGGTGATCTTAATGGATGAGATATCAAAAGACCTGGTGTGCCGTATTGGAAAATATTCCGAGACAGCAAAGCAGTTTCCGGAAAAGATCAATACCCAGATCATCAAGGTGTTGGACCGCACTCATTTACAGACAGAAGTTTATGAAAGAGGTGCAGGTTATACATTGGCATCCGGAAGCGGCTGCTGTGCAGCAGCTGCGGCAGCTTACAGACTGGGACTTACAGATCCGAAAATGATCGTGCAGATGCCGGAAGGTACCATGGAAGTAGAGATCCGGGAAGACGGGGAGATCTTTCTTACCGGCGATGTAGGTTATGTGGGAAGCATCAGCCTGGGAAGTTATTTTACAGAACAGTTGAAGCTGGTATAGGCTGATATCGCCTGTTGACAAATAAAAATTCTACTGCTATATTTAAAAAAAAAGGGGCAGTTGCAAAATGAACGGTTCACTTTGCAGCTGCCTTTTTGTTGTTATACATCTGAAAGAAGCTGCCGGTGGCAGGTTCTGTAAGTGGTATAGATAAAGGCACAAAAGCCCCCAGGATTTTGTCAGATGCATGGGAAAACGGCTGCCAGAGAGGAAGAATGGATATGAGTAAATACAGTAGGGAAGACATTATTCGCATGGTAGAAGATGAAGACGTAGAATTTATCCGCCTTCAGTTTACAGACATTTTCGGTATCCTTAAAAATGTGGCTATTACAGCCAGTCAGCTTAATAAGGCATTAAATAATGATTGCATGTTTGATGGTTCTGCCATTGAGGGCTTTGTGCGCATTGATGAGTCCGATATGTACCTGCATCCGGACCTGGATACCTTTGAGATCTTTCCGTGGCGTCCTCAGCAGGGCAAAGTGGCAAGACTGATCTGTGATGTATACAATCCGGACGGAACCCCTTTTATCGGGGATCCAAGATATGTGTTAAAACGGGCTGTAAAGCGTGCTGCCGATATGGGATATACGTTCCAGGTTGGACCGGAGTGTGAATTTTTCCTGTTCCACACGGACGAAGAGGGAAGGCCTACTACCCAGTCTCATGAGAGAGCCAGCTATTTTGACGTTTCCCCTATTGATCTTGGGGAAAATGTGCGCAGAGATATTGTGCTCAATCTGGAAGATATGGGCTTTGAGGTGGAAGCAAGCCACCATGAGATTGCTCCGGCCCAGCATGAGATCGATCTGCAGTATACAGAAGGTCTTGAGGCAGCAGATCACATTATGACTTTTAAGATGGCAGCCAAGACCATTGCCAAGCGCCATGGACTTCACGCTACTTTTATGCCAAAGCCAAAGGAAGGAGTCAATGGCTCCGGTATGCATATTAACATGTCCCTGTCCGACAAGGACGGACACAACCTGTTTGCAGACGACAGTGATGAGCTGGGATTAAGCCAGCTGGCTTACCGTTTTATGGCAGGTATTTTAGGACATATGAAGGAAATGACCATTCTGACCAACCCCCTTGTAAACTCTTATAAGCGTCTGGTACCGGGATATGACGCGCCGATCTATATTGCGTGGTCACCGACTTCCAACCGCAGTTCCCTGATCCGCATCCCGTCTCCAAGAGGAGAAGGAACCAGGATCGAACTTCGCTGCCCGGACTCTGCCATGAACCCTTATCTGGCACTGGCAGCCTGCCTTCAGGCCGGTCTTGACGGCATTGAGAAAGAGATGGAGCTGCCTCCATGTATCCAGGGCAACCTTTTTGGCATGGAGCCGGAAACATTAAAGAATAAGCATGTGGAACGGATCCCGGAAACACTGGGGGATGCTATTGAGGCATACCGGGATAATTCCTTTATCCGTGAGATATTAGGCGAGCATATTTATGTCAAATATCTGGAAGCAAAAGAAGAAGAGTGGAGAGATTTCAGGGCCCAGGTCACTGACTGGGAGGTAAATCAGTACCTGTATAAGTATTAAAGTTACAGTTCAGCCATGCGCTGGTTTGGATGAGAAAGCGTGTTGCAAGTTTACTTGCATAAGCACTTTTTCATCCAAATCAGCATATGGTGGACCCACCAAGCTTCTTGTTTTCATGAATATGGAAACAAGAAGATGCCATGGCTGAATTGTAAATAACAGTTACAAGCAGGAAAACTAGGTTTACCCGGAGGTGAGACATGTGGCTAATATAATCGTGGCATTTTCCAAACCGGAAGATGGAAAAAGCATAAAAGGTATTCTGGTAAGAAGCGGATATGAAGTGGCTGCTGTCTGCATGTCAGGGTCACAGGTTCTTTCAGCTGCGGAAGATCTGAGCGGTGGGATCGTAGTCTGCGGATACCGGTTTGAAGATATGATGTACGACGAACTGAGACAGTGCCTTTCTTCTAACTTTGAGATGCTGGTGCTGGCATCTCCTGCAAGGTGGAGCGGGATACAGATGTCCGGGGTGGTATGTCTTCCTATGCCCCTTAGGGTGCATGATCTGTTAAGTACGCTGGATATGATGCTCCAGGCGCAGCAGCGCATTCGCAGGAAACTGCGCAGCAGGCCAAGGGAGCGCAGCAAGGAAGAACAGGATCTGATCAATGAGGCAAAGGCGCTTTTGATGGACCGTAACAATATGACGGAGTCGGAAGCCCACAGATATATACAAAAATGCAGTATGGACAGTGGGACCAATCTGGTGGAAACGGCCCAGATGATCATCAGTCTGATCCACGTATAAGAGAATGCAGGATAATGTATGAGGTGTGAGATGGAATTTACAAAAATGCAGGGAATTGGCAATGACTACGTGTATGTAGATTGCTTTAAGGAAAAAGTGGAACATCCGGGGGAAGTGTCCAAATATGTCAGCGACCGCCATTTTGGCATTGGTTCTGATGGGCTGATCCTGATCTGCCCGTCTGATAAGGCAGACTGCCGTATGGATATGTACAATGCAGATGGTTCCCAAGGAATTATGTGTGGAAATGGTGTACGTTGTGTAGGAAAATACGTGTATGATCATGGAATCGTAGATAAGGACAGACGGATCATTACTGTGGAAACATTAGGCGGTATCAAGACATTGGATATCCAGGTAGAAGACGGAAAAGCAGTGATGCTGACTGTAGATATGGGAGAAGCAGAACTGACTTCCAAACTTCCGGAAAAGATCGTAATTGACGGTACAGAACAGGAATTTACAGGAATCAGTGTGGGAAATCCTCATGCAGTCTATTTTACAGAAGGAATCAATGACCTGGATCTGGAAAAGATCGGCCCGTCCTATGAAAATCATCCACGTTTCCAGCCGGCCCGTGTAAATTCTGAATTTATCGAAGTAAAGAGCAGAGACCACATCCGCATGCGTGTGTGGGAGAGAGGCAGCGGGGAAACCTGGGCCTGCGGTACAGGAGCTACAGCCAGTGCCATGGCAGCTATCTTAAGAGGTTTTACGGATGATGAGGTGCGTGTATCTCTACGGGGCGGCGACCTGCTCATCCACTTTGACCGGGAAAGCAGGCATCTGTTTATGACAGGACCTGCAAAAGAAGTATTTCACGGAAGTATTGACATCCCGGAAGAAATATATTATGATT
>SKEE01002712.1_pt1 | contig 11560 bp, 5 predicted proteins | sample 4826661 | NCBI WGS metagenome assembly SKEE01 (sample SAMN11008817, study PRJNA524170) | human gut metagenome | biome: Human fecal sample; material: Feces; isolation source: fecal sample from pouch patient p20 | host: Homo sapiens | place: Israel: Tel-Aviv | collected 2016-11-14
GTTGGAGCGATCCGAGATTTCAAGACAGTCCGTTTCATGCGTATGTATATGACAGGATTCCGTAAGTCTACGGTTCTGCGTTTCGGTACCTTGGAATTGGTTCGTGGTGATTGGCGTACTTATACGCAGGATTTGTCAAATCCTCTTATTCCGCCAAAGTCTGATGGACAGATCGTCGTATCTTCTGTAAATATAGAGGAGAACGGGCAGCGTCAGCCGGTCAACTATGTGTTGCCTCCGGGTATCAGCCGTATGTTCGATTCCAGTCAGCCTCAGTTGCTTCAACAGAACGAGCAGGCATTGTCTATGAAGATAACAGACTTGTCTCCGCAGGATGCGCGTGCGGTCTATAAATCGACATCGTATGATCTTCGCCGCTATAAACGGTTGCAGATGTTCGCTCATGCGGAAGCACCGATCGATGAGAACCAGACGTTGATTGATGGCGATTTCTCGGTATTTATTCGGTTGGGTTCAGATTATAAGAATAACTATTATGAGTATGAGGTTCCCTTGGAGCTGACGCCCCATAGCTCGATCCTTTACAATACAAATAATAGCGAGGATCAGCGTAAAGTTTGGCCGCTTAAAAATGAGTTTAATTTTCCGTTGGAGATATTGACCAATATGAAGTTGGAGCGTAATGAGAAAAAACGGAAAGGGCAGGGGAATGTTAGTTATCAAAAAGTCTATTCGAAAAAGGATGACAATAATCCTCTTAATACGATTAGTATCATCGGTAATCCAAGCTTGGCAGAGGTGAAAGTGATCATGATTGGCGTTCGTAATAAATCGAATGATATCAAGAGCGGTGAGGTCTGGGTAAACGAACTTCGTATGACCGATTTCGACGAGAAAGGCGGTTGGGCCGCTAATGCGAATCTGAACGTCGCTTTATCCGATTTGGGTACGGTCAATGTAAGTGGACGAATGGAAACCGCTGGTTTCGGTGCGTTGGATCAGTCGCTGGCCGAACGTCGGATGGATGATTATTCGCAATATAGTGTGGCGACCTCGATTGAGTTGGGTAAGTTGTTCCCTGAGAAAGCAAAGGTTAGCATACCTTTTTACTATGCTTATTCGAAAGAGACTACAACTCCTGAGTATGATCCGTTGAATGAGGATATTAAGCTTTCGGACGCTTTGGATGCGGTAGAGACCCAAGCCGAGAAAGACTCCATCAAGAGTTATTCTTTGGATCAGACCACTATTAAGAGCGTCTCTTTCAATAACGTAAAGGTAGATATCCGTAGCAAGAACCCGATGCCGTATGATCCGGCGAACTTCTCGTTAGGTTACTCTTATAGCCAGAACAGTAAGAAGAATCCGGAGACCGAATATGAGACAACCAAGGATTACCGGGGTAATTTCGCTTATAATTATACGCCTTACGTGAAACCGTTCCGACCCTTCGAGAAGCTGAAGAAGAATAATGGATATACGAAATATATCAAGCAATTCGGACTGAATTACGTCCCGTCGAATATTAGTTTCCAGACGGCGATGATGCGGAATTACTATGAGATTAAGCTAAGGGATTTGACAAGTTCTACGGATGGAGGTAACCAGTTGCTCTCATTCAGTCACAATTTCTTGTGGGACCGTGCCTTCAGTTTGCGTTGGGACTTTACGAATAATCTGAGCATGACGTTTACTTCCGGTACGAATGCCCGCATCGAGGAACCGAATGTTCAAGTTAATAAGAAATTGAATCCGGATGATTATCAGGTATGGAAGGATTCCGTGAAGCAAAGTATCCGTGATTTGGGCACTCCTTTGAAATATGACCAAACGTTTAATGTCACTTGGAATATGCCATTGCAATTCATACCGGCATTAGACTGGGTAAATAGTTCATTGACTTATAATGCCACGTACAACTGGGATCGTGGAGCCAATGTCGCTAGTATTGAGTTGGAACAGGGTAATATAATAAAGAACCAACGTCAATTTGACTGGCAGGGTAGTTTCAATTTGCAGTCATTGTACAATAAGAATAAATATCTGAAGAAGATCAACCAGAAATTTATGGCCTCTTCCCGGGTAAGCGCTCGTCAACCGGAGAAAAAGAAGAAAGAGGTGAAACTAGAGAAAGAGATTCAATTGAGCCCGGATAGTGGAACGATCGTGCAGCATGGAATGTTTACGAAGAAGGTTCGTATCACGGCACGTGGAGCGGATGGGAAGGTCTATTCCATTAAATATAAGCCGATCAATTACGCCCAAGTCATGATCTTGAATAAGGATACGGCCCATTTGAAGCTGACAATCGTGCCCGGTCCTCAGCCTTTGGAAGGAACCTTGACGAAAGTCGCTGAGTATAGTAGCCGTTTCTTGATGATGGTACGTCGGGTAAACATACAATATTCGTTGATAGACGGTATGATGTTGAGTGGTTACGCTCCGGAGGTTGGCGATATGTTCGGACAACGGCGTACAGGAACTTTGGCTCCGGGACTCGGTTTTGCTTTTGGAGCGGTAAGAAGGAGCTTTATCGACGAGGCGGACGAGCGGGGCTGGCTGGTAAAGAATGAGAATATGACGACTCCCGCCATGATCAATAGCGCGAAGAATCTTACGATTCGTGCGAATCTAGAACCTATAGCCGGCTTGAAGATTGATTTGAACGCAAACCGGGTAGATACCCGTAGTACCGATATCTATTATATGCAAGACGGTATGCCCGAGCAGATGGGAGGTAGCTTCACGATGACTACGATTGCCTTGGGTAGCGCTTTCGGCGGCAGCGGAAACGCTAATAACGGTTATTCCTCGAAAGCGTTCGATAAATTTATCGCTCACCGTAGCGTGATCGCCCAGCGCTTGGCGGATACATATTCCGGTACGGTTTATCCGAGTTCCGGTTTTATGGCGGGGCATGCTTTAGCGGGAAAACCTTATGATCCAGCCGTAGGGGGAGGTGTAAGTCTGAATTCCATGGAGGTATTGGTACCTGCTTTCTTGGCGGCTTATACAGGCAAGGACCCAAATAAGGTAGGTCTGTCAGCCTTCCCGTCCATTAAGAGTCTGCTACCGAACTGGCGTGTTACGTATGATGGCTTGATCCGTATACCGGTTATCCGCAAATACTTTAAGAGCATGATGTTGAGTCATCAATATCGTTGTTCCTATAGCGTAGGTGCGTTTTCCTCCTTCTTGGATTGGGTAGATGCCGGGCAGGATGGTTTGGGATATATCCGTGATATCCAAACCGGTAATCCTACGCCATCGTCTCCTTATGATATAGCGGCCGTGAGTATCACGGAAGGATTCAGCCCGTTGTTTGGTGTAGACGCTACTTTATTGAATAATATAACCGGTAAGTTTGAGTTGCGCAAGACACGTAACTTAAGCTTGAATATTTCCTCTTACCAATTGGTGGAAGCGCTTTCCAACGAATTCGTGATAGGAGTAGGATATAAGTTGACTGAGTTTAACAAGGTGTTGAAAATGAAAAAGACACGGGACTTCAGTAATGATCTTACGATTCGCTTAGATTTCTCTTACCGTAAAATGCAATCGTTGATCCGTAAGATAGAGGATCAGTTTACGCAGGCTACCAGCGGGAATATCGCCAAGACCATCCAGTTCTCTGCGGATTACGGATTAAGTCGTGCCCTGACATTGAGAGCGTTCTATGATTTACAGATCAATGAGCCGATCGTGTCCACCTCATCTTACCCGACTTCGAACTCAAACTATGGTATTAGTTTACGGTTCTCCTTAGCGCAATAAAAAGAGTATAGTCTATTTACAGGACTTCTTGGTCTGTTTTTAAATACCTGTCTAGCGGTATGGAATAAACCTTTATATTTGTGCGAAATATAATTTGGATATGAAGAATACTTACAAATTGATATTATTTCTTCTCTTGATAACCCATGCCTCTTTCGGCCAAGACGTGAAAGGGTATATTAAGGATGCGGAGAGCAAGGAAGCTTTAGCCGGGGTAAACGTTTTTTATAAGGACAAAGGGGGTACGAGAGGAACTGTGTCTGATATAAACGGTTATTATGAGCTGAAAGTGACGGATGGCGACGCTGTATTGACTTTTAGCTATCTGGGATATGAAACGTTGAGCGTTTCCGTGAAAGTAGATCCGGGAGAGTTTTTGACACGTGACGTATCCTTACGAACAAACTCAAACATGATGGACGAAGTCGTCGTGAGCGTCGGGCGCTATGAGCAAAAGCTAAGCGATATCACCGTCTCTATGGAATTATTGAAAGCGAAAGATATCACTCGTCAGTCTCCGAAAGATTTAACGGATGTACTGAAGAATATCTCCGGTGTGGACGTGACGGACCGGCAACCTTCCGTACGCGGTGGTACGGGATGGACCTATGGCGTGGGTAGCCGTTGCTTGATTCTGGTGGACGGAATGTCGGTGCTAACTCCGGGTTCCGGCGAGATAAACTGGAATATGATCCCGATGGAGAACGTCGATCAAGTAGAGGTACTGAAAGGGGCCTCTTCCGTATTATATGGCTCTTCTGCGTTGAATGGTCTGATCCATGTGAAAACGAAACGCCCCGGATTAGATCCGGTAACACAGGTGAACGTACAAGGAGGATTGTATGGGAAGCCACGCCAAGACGGGACGCCTTTATATGGAGGGTTGGATCTCTCTCATTCCCGTAGGATCAAGAATTTTGATTTGACAGTGGGGGCTAATACATTCTTGGACGACGGGTATCGGCAGGATAATTACAACCGCCGTGTCCGGGTCGGTGGGAATCTTACGTATCACGATCCCCGGGTACAAGGGTTGAACTATGGTGTGAACGTGAATTACTTGTATAACGATTATACAGGTTTCTTTATCTGGCGTTCTCCGGAGGAACCCTATATTCAATCTCCGCTGGCGAATATGGGACGCCGTGAGAATACATTTTATATAGATCCCTTCTTGAATTATACGAATTCGGAAAAAGGGACGACTCATCGTTTCAAGGGGCGTTTCTTCCATCGGGGAAGCCGTATCATCACGCATACCACGGATAAGTCTCTTTTTGACATAACGAATAATATGGGTTTTGATATCTCATCTGTTCCGGAGATTATCAATATGGCGCAAAACTGGCAAACCGAGTTATTGCCGACCTTCTTACCGTATTTGCCGGAGGTGATGAACGGGAAGGTGAGCGGATTGATGGGTGAATTGGGCAAGCTGGGAAATCATTTTTTCCCGACAGCTACCTCGGCGGATTATATGGACTTGATTTCTTGGGTGATGGGACGTACTCCGCTACCCGATAAGAATAACGTAGGGGCTTGGTTGGTAGATGCCATGAAGCCGGTGGAGAAAAAGGCGCCGGAGGCTACGGATCATACTTATTCCTATAATCTGGATTACCAATTCAGCAAGAAGTTCGATCATTCACAACTCACGGTTGGAGGTACTTATGAGCGTATTCATGCGGATTCGAAAGTGACCGGGCAGCATAGTAGCGATAATGTGGCTACCTTCCTGCAATATGATCATAAATTTATCGATCGTTTGAACGTCTCGGTCGGTGTTCGTCTGGAGTATTACCGGGTCGATGATTTCTACAGGGAAGCGGAGACGAAGATTTTCGGGGCGAAGGTTCCGATAAAACCTGTTTTCCGTGGAGGCTTGAATTATGAGTTGGGTGAGTATAGTTTTATCCGGGCATCTTTCGGACAGGGATACCGTTATCCATCCGTTACGGAGAAGTTTATCCTGAAGGATATCGGAGGTGTGGGAGCTTTCCCGAACGCTGAATTGAAAGCGGAGCAAGGTTATAATGCCGAACTTGGTTTCAAGCAAGGTTATAAGTTCGGCAATTTGAAAGGCTTTATCGATGTGGCCGGCTTTTATACCCGTTACAAGGATATGATCGAGTTCCGTTTCGGCCTGTTTAATAATAAGACCTTCGATTATATCGATGGGCTTTCCAAGTTGTTCAATGCGTTCTCTAGCGGCGACGGCTTAGGAATCGGCGCTCAGTTCACGAACGTAGGCCGGGCGGAGATTTATGGGGTAGACTTGTCTACCTCGGGTGTGTATGAGTTTAACCGTGATACTCGTCTGGCATATACTTTGGGGTATGTTTATACGAATCCGATCGATATGGACGTGGATTCACGGAACGCGGAGGAGGAAGCGAATGATGACTTAATGGCGATGCGTTCGAAATCGAATGACAGCAAGTATTTAAAATATCGCCAGAAACATTCCGTAAAGGGGGTATTCGATCTGGAATGGAAACGGTTTAATATCGGAACGAATATGTCATGGAAAAGCAAGACATTGGCGGTCGATTATTTTATGGTCGATGAGCGTATGAAAGCGGAGCCTAACCTGATGGATTATATGCGTTCGATGCTATTCGGGAACTTGCATGATTATTGGGGAGAGAACAATAAAGGATATTTCGTTATGGATATGCGTGTCGGAATGAAAGTGACGAAGAATATCCATGTACAAGGACTGGTGAACAACCTCTTAAACAAGCGCTATAGCGCCCGCCCGATGGATGTCGGCGCACCCCGGACTTTCATTCTGCAAGTAGGAGCCAATTTCTAACAAATTACCTAGTTGTAGAGACGGAGCACGCTCCGTCTCTACAACATGTGATAGTTTTTCAATTCGCTTCGTAAACGAATCGCTTGATTGTTCGTCACCTTATCCATTAGTTTCCAGAATCTTTCGCTATGGTTCATCTCTATCGTATGGCAAAGCTCATGCAATAATACATAATCCACCAAATGCCAAGGAAGAAGCATTAATGATTGCGAGAGGTTAATGCTCTTCTTCATTGTACAACTTCCCCAATGCGTTTTGCTATTATTGATTTTCACCCCGGTCAACATAAATCCATGTTGCCTAGCCAATAGCGTGATACGTTCCGGCAACAACCGTTTCGCCTCGTGGCGGAGCGCCTTCTCCAGCATGGATTTCAATAAGGATTGCACCTCTTCCTCCTCGAAACGAGTCTCATTCGGACAAGCGATATGCAGTACCCCATCCTCCAATCTCATGTAGAAATTACTTCGCTCGGTGCGGAAGATATGCAAGCGGAATGTCGTAGCCTGTAACTCCGATCTTTCGTCGAGCAGGGGCCGGGCCGGATGCTTCTGGAGCGCTTTTACCAGCCGGGCCTTGTTCTCCATGATAAAAGCGATCATACGTTTCTCGTCTCCCCCGGGTGGCATCGTGGCGGTTATTTTTCCTTTTGATATCTTGAGCGTGTATCGAGTGGCCCGGGGAGTGGTACGGAGCGTTATGACTCCCAAATCCTTGTCTTGTATATTCTTTTCCATTCCTGCCACAAAAGTAATACATTGAGAGAAACAATAATACGATGGAATTGATTATCTTCGCGATCGTAAAGGTTAAAAACATAATCAATATAATAAATTAGCAATCATGAGCAAAAAAGCACTTTTAATTATCTGTGATGGTTGGGGAATTGGTGACAAAGGTAAAGACGACGTGATCTTTAACACGCCGACTCCATATTGGGACGAGTTATTGAAAACTTATCCAGCCTCACAGTTACAGGCTTCTGGCGAGAACGTTGGTTTGCCTGACGGACAAATGGGTAACTCTGAGGTGGGCCACTTGAACATCGGTGCTGGCCGTATCGTTTACCAAGATTTGGTGAAGATCAACATCGCTTGCCGCGAGAATACGATCATGGAGAACCCGGAGATCAAACGTGCTTATAGCTATGCGAAAGAGAATAATAAGCAGATCCACTTCATGGGCTTGGTTTCCGATGGTGGTGTACATAGCTCTTTGGAGCATCTTTTGAAGTTGACGGATATCGCCAAGGAATACGGAATCAGCAAGGCTTATGTTCATTGCTTCATGGATGGTCGTGATACGGACCCGAAGAGTGGTAAAGGTTTTATCGAGGAGTTGGAGAATCATCTGAAGACTACCGGCGGTAAGATCGCTTCTATCATCGGACGTTATTACGCTATGGACCGTGACAAACGTTGGGAACGTGTGAAAGAGGCTTACGACTTATTGGTCGAAGGCAAGGGCAAGCAAGCCGAGTGCATGGTAAAAGCGATGGAAGAGTCGTATGCCGAGGGTGTAACGGATGAGTTCATTAAGCCGATCGTTCATGTTGAGAACGGAAAGCCGGTTGCTGTTATCGAGGAAGGCGATGTCGTGATCTTCTTCAACTATCGTAACGACCGTGCGAAAGAGCTTACGGTTGTATTGACTCAGCAAGACATGCCGGAGGCCGGTATGCATACGATCCCGGGCTTGCAATATTTCTGTATGACTCCGTATGACGCTAGCTTCAAGGGTGTTCATATCTTGTTCGACAAAGAGAACGTAAATAATACGCTGGGTGAGTTCTTGGCAAACGTAGGCAAGACTCAGTTGCATATCGCCGAGACAGAGAAATACGCTCACGTGACTTTCTTCTTCAACGGTGGCCGCGAGACTCCGTTCGATAGCGAGGAGCGTATCTTGGTCCCTTCTCCTAAAGTGGCTACTTACGACTTAAAACCGGAAATGAGCGCTTTCGAGGTGAAAGATAAATTGGTGGACGCTATCAATACGAAGAAATTCGATTTCATCGTAGTGAACTACGCCAACGGTGATATGGTAGGCCATACGGGTATCTACAAAGCGATCGAGAAAGCGGTCGTAACGATCGACGCTTGCTTGCACGATACGGTTGAGGCCGCTAAAGCCAACGACTATGAGGTAATTATCATTGCTGACCATGGTAATGCGGATCACGCCTTGAACGAGGATGGCACTCCGAATACGGCTCATTCCTTGAACCCTGTTCCATTCGTTTATGTTACAGCCAACAAGGACGCTAAAGTAGAGGATGGTATCTTGGCCGATGTGGCTCCTTCAATCCTTCACATCTTGGGCTTGAAACAGCCGAAGGAGATGACTGGTAAGTCATTGATTAAATAAGAGCTAGGCGCATCTTATGATCCAGATAGATGACACTTTAGTAAGTCTTGACGTTATCGAGCGTTATTTTTTATGTGATCTTTCCAAATGTAAGGGGGAATGCTGCGTGGAAGGAGATTCCGGCGCTCCATTAGAGGATTCGGAGTTGGCGAAGCTCCAGAAAGTATTGCCCATTATCTGGGATGATTTATCCCCGAAAGCTCAAGAGGTCATTCATAAGCAAGGCGTAGCTTATATCGATGAGGAAGGCGATACGGTTACCTCTATCGTGAACGGCAAGGATTGTGTCTTTACCTGTTACGACGCCGATGGTACTTGTAAATGCGCTATCGAGAAAGCATACCGGGAAGGTAAGACGGATTTCTATAAGCCTGTTTCTTGCCATCTTTACCCGATACGTGTCACTCAGTATCGGGATTTCAAGGCCGTGAACTATCATCGCTGGAGCGTTTGTAAGGCAGCGGAGATCTTAGGAAAGAAAGAGCAATTGCCGGTTTATAAGTTCCTCAAGGAGCCCTTGATCCGTAAGTTCGGCCAGGCTTGGTATAAGGCCTTGGAAGAGTGTGCGGAGGAATGGAAGAAGCAGCGTGAGGAGTAGCTTTTAGATCGTTTATAAATATAAAAAATCCCTTCAGTCTCTTCCTTTGATAACTATACGTTAAAAACGGATGGAGGCTGAAGGGATTTTGTTTTATAGTCGCTCTATTTCCTCAAGGGAAAGGCCGGTGCATTTTTGGATGATAAGAGGGGTTATTCCCTCGGCTTTCATATTACGTGCCGTAGATTCTTTTCCTTTTTGCAATCCTTCTTGCAATCCTTCTTCCATTCCTTTTTTCATGCCTTTCTCAACGGCGAAATCCAAGGTGTTATAATAATCATTATACATCTTCCACTCCGCCTCGTACTGCGCCCGTTGTTTGGGGGTGAGGTTCGCCATGGATCCGATGCGTTCCAACCGTTCGAATATGGCCTTGCGTGCCTTGAAAGGCATTCTGTCTAATGTATCCATATGCTTTAGTACATAAATCCAACGTTCAAAATCTGTCTCGCATTCTTCCTCCTCTTTGTTGAATCGAGGAAGCTCAATATAGATCTGGCGGAACTTGGGGTTGAATACCTGTCCGTTCTCTCGGTCCGCCAGCACGATGTCCCTTCGGAACTTTCCTTCCTTCCTGTTATTGTTTGGCCTGTTCTCCTCGTCTAGCGTGAAGTTCAAGAAAAAAACACCGTACACGGCCGCCAGCTCATAGTCCCATGTTCCCTTTATCCCCTGTTCCACCACCGAGTGCGAGAGGTAGTATAAGGCCCTGTCCTTGAAGTGGGGCTGTTCCCTGTTCTGCATCTCGATTATGATTCGTTCGCCCTTGTCGGTCTCGCAATGAATGTCAAAGATGACTTTCCTTCCTTGCTCTGTCTCGGGCAATCGCTCATTGTTCATGATCCTCAGGTCCATGATAGTATGCTCCCCTTCGAGGAGGTCATTCAGGAACTCGATTAAAATGTCCTTGTCCATTTCCCTGCCGAATATGTGCTTGAAGCCGAAATCGGTGAAGGGGTTGATAAATTTTCCCATAGTGTTTATAGGTTTTAGTGATTAATAGGATATAGATGGCTCTTTTCCATCTTTGGCGATAAAGATACGATTTTTATTATATGGGGCATTCATTTAGGCTTTAAAAAAACACGTACGTCTTTTTTTCGGAAATATCTTGTGTAGTTTGAGTGAAGACGAGATATAGTGAACGCATAAAGGATACAGCCTTAAAGCTAAAGGTGGGTTAATGAGGCTTTCCGCGTCAAATGTAAGCCATAGCTTATTTGAAAATACGGGAAACATGTGCCTGTACAGGCCCAGATAACCAAGAAACGGGCCCTCTCATTGGCTGTTGAAGTGAATAACTGACGGCTTGTCGAGTGAATAACTAGCGGCTATACCTAGCCGCTAACTAACGGCTTGGGAAGTGAATAACTAATCACTTGGAAAGCCTTTTTATACCGGAACCAACAAGGTCTTCTCAGTGGCTTTGGGATGCGGTTCAGTTATCTTGCGGGGCTTTTCTATGTCGATGATTCTGTTATTGCCTTTGCGGATGGATGGTAAGCGAAGCGGCGGTAATCATGACAGTTCGCGCAAAACAAGGCTGTTTGTTTGACATACTTCTTCTTTGGAAAAGTCTAACCAGAGAGAAGAAATAGGTGAAAAGAGCCTTTTTGTCTCTTATTTATAGGTAAAAGGTCGCTTTCCCGGTGAGAAGGGTGGTGTTTGCCCATGCGAATATATACGTTAGCCGACGCAACCGTATGTTTTAGCCGACGTAACCGTATGCATTAGGTGATACATACGGTAGTAATCCCCATCGCATACGATAGAAATAGCCTTCACATACGGGTGAATTATAGGTTTTAGCCTTAAGAATATGAATTAGGATGAATGATTTTCGCTAGAATAAAAAGGCATATTTCGTTATCTTGTTATGGAATAACTACTTGCGAATATTTTTTCTCGTTTTACGGAACTATATGTATAATCTCCCGGAAAATTCGATTCTCAAAGGCTTTAATTTACAAAGTGTCACAATGACAATCCGTAAATTCCGGATAACTCGTTTAATATAATATTAATGTACGCCCGTACATTAAATA
>SKEE01002716.1_pt1 | contig 11552 bp, 7 predicted proteins | sample 4826661 | NCBI WGS metagenome assembly SKEE01 (sample SAMN11008817, study PRJNA524170) | human gut metagenome | biome: Human fecal sample; material: Feces; isolation source: fecal sample from pouch patient p20 | host: Homo sapiens | place: Israel: Tel-Aviv | collected 2016-11-14
CTCTCCGGCGTCAGGCCCAGCAGCCGTTTTATGTTCGGGCTGACATAATCCGCCCGGTGCTTTTGGGCATCCAGCAGCAGGAAAACGTCGTCCACGTTCTGGGACAGCTTCTCGAACAGCACATCCCGGTACAAAATCGCGGTGTTCTGGCGGCGCAGCTTGGTGCGGCCCCGGTGCATAACCATCAGAAGGACCATTGCCGCAATCGACAGGACAACGAGGGCTACGATCTGCATCGTGCGCTGCCAAAGCTGGTTCATGGCGGCATTGACGGTATCCCGCGGGACAAGGCCCACCAGGGTCCAGTTCTGGATGCCGGTGCTTTCGTAGACCATATAGAATCTTGTGCCGTCCAGCGTCACCTCGCGGTTTCCGGTGATGCCTTGTGCAAAGTCGTCCGTAAGCTCCTGTATCTGCGCCTCGGTAAGGTCGGAATACTCTTGCAGTATCGCTATAAAGTTATAAATGGATTCCGAGTCTTCTGAGATATTTTCGATCACGACCTGCCCGTCCGGGTAGATGACAAAGGAGCTGGCCGCTCCGCCGAAAGCTGAATCGTCCACGGTCTTCATCACAACATTGTTGTAGTGGCCGATGGCAATGGCATCGTAGGCAAAGCCGCGGTAGATGCCCTTGGTTTCGGGGCAGATGAACACCAGCATCGGGTCCTGCCCGGGCAGGGCCGTGTTCAACACAACGTCCTTCTGGTCGGAAAGCAGCTCGTCCAGATTGCTCTGCAGGCCCAGGTAGCCCGTTTTCCCGCTGGGGGTCATGTAGTTGCCGTCGTAAGAAAGAAAGTAGAATTCGGCAAAGCCAAGCTGCTGCTGCGCTGACTCCAGATACGCCTGCGTGCTGGCATCATCGGGGTCACTGCTCAGAAAGCCGTTCCACACATGCAGGTAGGAGATGTTCTTCTTGACGATCATGCTCAGCATATTGTTGGATTTGTGCAGGACTTCTCCCAAATGCTGGGTGCTTTCCGCATAGATGGTTTTTGACACAAACGAAAGGTACTGCGCGCTAAGGCAGACAAGCAGCGCAATCGACAGCAGGCAGGCCGCCGCAGCATGCCAATTTCGCCGCGAATGCCGCTTTATTTTTATTTTATGCTTAGTTTCTTCCACAGCGCATTACCCCCCCCGAAAGTAATATAGCTTTCCGGCGCGGCCAGCGTCACGCTGCCGCTGGAAAGTGCCTCGCTCCAGGCGTTTCTGACCGTGGCCTCCCCGCGCTCAAACGCGCGGCTTTCGTCCTGCAGCAGCGGCGCCATCTGCTTTTCGGTTGCCAGGCAGGTCACGGTGACGGTGTCGTCATCCTGCAGCGGCTGGCCGCCGCGGGTGATGCCGGTCAGCGTATAGCTGCCGCCGTTCTCCTGCACCTGCACGGCAATGCCGCTGACCACCGGCAGGGAACCGCGGTTGAACGGGGTAAAGCCGCCCTCGCAGCCTTCCACAAAGGCGCGCACGGTGTCCTTCAGCTCGGCACCCGTCATGGTGCGCCGGTACGACATAAGCCCGTTGGGCATGATCATGGCGCGTGCCGTTGTCTGGGTATAGTCTGCCTGCAGCACGCTGCCGGTAAAGCTGCTGGCGGGTGCTATCAGCACGTCGGTGCCGTACAGCCCGCGCAGCGTGTTTGCCATGACCGAGAAGGACGCATTGCCGCCGTTTTTGTGGAACACGTTGGAATAGGCGGTTTCACTGGTCAGCACAACGTCGCCTGTGTCGGGCGTTTCCTCTGTCAGAAGGCGGGCGTTGAACGCACGGTAGGCCTGCCCGGCGTCATATTCGCCCGCGATCATCTTGGAAACCACATCCTGAGAGATGGCAAAGAAATCGTTGGAGGCGATGCGGATAAACATGTGGTTTTCTTCCACCACCGAGCGCACGTCCTTCATGGTGTCGGTCAGGTGATAGCTGACATTCTGGCTGTAGCTCAAAAGATCTTGTCCGTCCGCGAGGATCTGCTCCTGCGCCCCCTCCGACAGCATGACGTGCAGGACCTGCATTGCCTTTTCGCGCCGGGCGGCGTCCTGCTCCAGGTCGCGGTTCAGCGCCACCTGGAAGTAGGGGGTAGTCATCAGCCATTTTTCGCCGTTCTGGTTGAAGAACGGCAAAAAGGTCGCGTCGATGCCTTGCTCCCGGAACATCTGTACGCCGGCGGAGCTGCCAAAGTACATGGCAAGCTCCCCCTTGCCGAACATCCCGGTCACGGCGTCGTAATTCAGCTCTAAGTCCGCCGCCGTAAGACCGGTGTCCCGGATGAACTGCTCCATACGCGCAAAGGCGCCCGGCCAGACGGTATTGTCCAGCCCGACACGGGCGGTGCCGGCGGGGTAGCTGTAGGCGGTGCGCCATTTGCGCCCTGCCGTGCTCTTAAGCTCGGCGGCGGAAAGCCCCTGCAGCGTTTCCATGCAGGTGTAGTCGTAGGCATAATCGGCGGTAAAGCCGCGGATGCCCGCCTCGTCAAAGGCTTTGCAGGCAGCGGCAAAGCTGGCGTAATCGGTGGGCAGCGGGATACCGTATTCCTCAAAAAGGCCGCGGTTGACCACAAAGCCGTGGGCGTCTGCGCATACGGGCAGCCAGTTTACACTGCCGTCCTCATTTTTAAAGCTGTTGAGGTAGGTATTGTAGACAGCGCCTGCCTCGTTGGTGGTGGCAAGGTCCATCAGGCTGTCCTTCAGGGGGGCCGCATCGTGCAGGGAGAAGCGGCAGCAGGTTATAATGTCCGGCAGACCGCCGTTTTGTTGCAAGAATTTGTAAAAGTCCAGATCGTTGTTGCCCACGATAAACTCAATGTTTACGTCCGGCAGCTTCGCCTGCACGTAGGGGGCGTACTTTTCGTAGAGGCTGTTGGACCACAAATAGACCTGAATGGTGTCGGCGTCCTCCTGTGCCTGCACCGCCTCGGTGCTTTTTCCGGCGCAGCCGGTCAGCAGGAACAGCCCCAGCACCGTGGCTGCAAGCAGGGAGGAAATTCTGTGCAGTGGTTTCTTTTTCATCCGGTTTTTCTCCTTATTTTTTGACGGTCTGCCATATAGGCTGTGACGCAGGAAAAAACGCCTTCAGGACATGGCGGACCCATGCCTGAAAGCGCTGTCTGACCGTATTAAATAATATCCGCGGGCAGCAGAAAACAGCAGAGCGTCATAGATGCCCTGCTTTGTGCCGCCGGTGTAGCGATGTGTTTTCACCCTCGTCAACTCCTGCCCCCAAAAGGACGCGAAGCTACCGGCGGCAGTAAAACAACAATTTCTTGTTGGCAACTGGCTGACCCGATGGGCCCCTATAGCTTTGCGTCGCCGGTTTGCACCGGGTTTGCCTGTGGACTTGTAGAGAAATAGTATACCACATAAGATGGTTTTTGACAAGGCGCAAGCGGAAATAAATCCGCTTGCACGCACAACAGGCAAAAACGCGCCCCTTCCGCCCCTACAAAAAAACGTAGGGGCGGATTCCATATCCGCCCGTGCCCGCTTGCGGCAAGGCAAACTTCCGCGGGCGCATATAGAATGCGCCCCTACGGATTTCGCTTTCAACAAAGGGAGACAACTCCACGCGGGGCACCGCCTCTGCGAGGGGACTCCGCCCGCCACAAAAAACGTAGGGGCGGATTCCATATCCGCCCGTGCCCGCTTGCGGCAGGGCAAACCTCCGCGGGCGCATATAGAATGCGCCCCTACGGATCTCGTTTTCAACATCGGCCTTGCCGGTTCTGGGCGATACAACAAAAAAAGAGTCTGTGACATCTAAGATGTCACAGACTCTTGGTGCGCGGTACAGGACTCGAACCTGTGACCTCCTGCACGTCAAGCAGATGCTCTACCAGCTGAGCTAACCGCGCTTATTGCGCCGCCTCTTGGCGACGCATATTATTATAGCAGAACGACTTCCAAATTGCAAGCCCTTTTTGCAAAAAAATTCAAATTTTTTCTGCGTCGCGCAAATCGCCCCGGCAGCGCCAGACCGCCAACAGGATAAACACAAAGCATACGACCCAGGTCGTCGGCTCACAAAAGCAGACCGCGCGGTAGCCCCGGACCGGCACGAGCCATACGGCAAAGATCACCTTGCCCACAAGCTCCAGCCCGCTGGCCAGCAGCGGCTCTACCGTGTGCCGGATGCCCTGCAGCATGTTGCGCAGAATGACCAGCACGGCCATCGGCGGGATGACCGGTGCGCTGATTTTCAGGTACAGCAGCGCGTTGGAGATGATGACCTCGTCCGTGCTGCCCGTGATGCCGCGGATGGCGGCCCCGCCCAGCAGGAAGGTGAACGCCATCACAAACACCCACCACACAAAATAGATCGCAAGCGCGGCCTTGACGCTCTGCCAAATGCGGCTGCGGCGGCCCGCACCCAGATTCTGGCTGCTGAACGTCGCCACGCCGATGCCCAGCGCACCGCCCGGGATAAAGTACAGCTCCGCTAAGCGGCGCGCGGCGGTCTGCGCCGTGATGTAGACGCTGCCCAGCGCGTTGATGCTGCTTTGCAGCGCCACGCTGCCCAGATTGTAGATGGCGCTCATCAGCCCCATGCTCAGGCCCGCCCAGAACATACTGGTCACGGCGCGGCGCGTGGCAGCCCCGAGCTGCCGGGGTGTAAAGCGCAGCTCCGGGTAGCCGCGCAGAATGTACACAACGCCCAGCACGGCGCTGATGCCCTGCGCCAGCACCGTGGCAATGGCCGCGCCGCGCACGCCCAGCCCCAGCGGCCCCATGAACGCGGCGTCCAGCCCGACGTTCAGCACGCTGCTGAACAGCAGGAACAGCAGCGGCGTCACGCTGTTGCCGACGGCGCGCAGCAGCGCAGCCTCCATATTATAAAGCATCGTCAGCGGGATGCCCAGCAGAATGACGGTCAGGTAGGCGGACGCGCCGCCCCATGCCTGTGCCGGGACCTGCAAAACGGTCAGCAGCGCGTCGCGGCCCAGCAGGGAGCACCCCGTCAGCACCAGCGACACCACCGCCGACAGCGTGACCATCCAGCCGACGGCGCGGCGTATCCCGCTTTCATCGCCCGCGCCAAAATAGCGGCTGACCGTCAGCGCCAGGCCGTTGTTCATGCCGAAGGCAAAGTTCATGATAAGCCCGTACAGCGCCGCCGTCGCGCCGATCTCCGCCAGCGCGGCGGAGCCCAGCAGGTGCCCGGCCAGCGCAGTGTCGGTCAGGTTGTACAACTGCTGCAAAAGGTTGGAGCAGAACAGCGGCATCGAAAATTGCAGCACCAGGCGGAACGGGTCGCCTTGGGTCATATCCAGCACACGGCTTTTGTGCGCGGTGGCCATAATGTAACATCTCCTTTATTGGTTGCAGGGTCTATTATACGGGACGGTACAGGGCGTGTCAATCGGATTATTCCGGCACGGGACCCGGACAAAACCGCCGGGAACGCGGAAAGGAACGTGTGGAATTTTCCCAAACAATCAAATTCTTTTGCGGATGGAAAGCCGGGCCCGGGTGTCGTATAATGCAGACAAAAAGCAAATGCTGCAATACTGTTATTTTGCAAAGAAGGAGAGAGCTTATGCAAACCTGTACACTGGCAGTCGACATCGGCGCGTCCAGCGGGCGGCACATCGCAGGCACCGTGCAGAACGGAAAAATCACCCTGCAGGAGGTCTACCGCTTCGAAAACGGCGTCCACCGCGAGAACGGCCACCTCTGCTGGGACATCGACACCCTGGCGAAAGAGGTCGTCAACGGCCTGAAGGCTGCACACGACGCAGGCTTTGCCCCCGCGACCATCGGCATCGACACCTGGGCCGTCGATTTTGTGCTGCTGGATGCGGACAATAAGCGTATCGGCGACGCCGTCGCCTACCGCGACGAGCGCACCGAGGGCATCCGCGAGGCGCTGGAAAAGGAATACGGCCTGACCTTTGCCGACCACTACGCCCGCACCGGCATCCAGTACCAGCCGTTCAACACGGTCTACCAGCTGATGGCGCTCAAAAAGGAGCACCCGGAGCAGCTGGCCGCCGCCAAAACGTTTCTGATGGTGCCCGATTACCTGAATTACCTGCTCTGCGGCGTGCCCGCCAATGAGTACACGAACGCAAGCACCACGGCGCTGGTGGGCGCGGACAGCAGGGACTGGGACGATGCACTGATCGAAAAGCTGGGTCTGCCGCGCGGCATCTTCCAGCCCATCAAGACCGCCGGGACCGTGCTGGGTCATCTGACGCCGGACATTCAGAAGGCTGTCGGCTTTGACGCCGAGGTCATTCTGCCCGCGACCCACGACACCGGCTCGGCATTCCTCGCCGTGCCCGCGCGGGATGAGTACGCCGCTTACCTGTCCAGCGGCACATGGAGCCTGCTGGGCGTGGAAAACGCAGCGGCCATCACCGGCCCGGACAGCTGCGCCGCCAACTTTACGAACGAGGGCGGCTATGAATACCGCTACCGTTACCTGAAAAACATCATGGGCCTGTGGATGATCCAGTCCGTCCGCCGTGAGCTTGGCGAAAAGACCGGCACCCGCCCGAGCTTCCCGGAGCTGATCGCCGCCGCGAAGGAGGCCGCCGACTTCCCCAGCTGCGTTGACCCCGATGACAACCGCTTCTTAGCGCCTGCCTCCATGATCGAAGAAGTCAGGGCCGCCTGCGCCGACACGCACCAGCCCGTGCCCGCCGCCACCGGCGAGGTCATGCAGTGCGTCTACAACTCCCTGACGCAGGACTACCGCCGCGCCGTGGAGACCTTGCAAAGCCTGACCGGCAAGACCTACACAAGCCTGAACATCGTCGGCGGCGGCAGCCAGGACGGCTACCTGAACCAGCAGACCGCCAACGCCACCGGCCTGACCGTGTTTGCAGGCCCCACCGAGGGCACAGCGCTGGGCAACCTGATGGTGCAGTTCATCCACAGCGGCGATTTTGCCGACCTGGCCGAGGCCCGCGCCGCCATCCGGCGCAGCTTTGAAATTAAAGAGTATCAGCCGGAGTAAACGACCCGGCGGGGTGGGGGCACCCCGCCCTACATCCAACCGTAGGGCGGCATGCCCTCATGCCGCCGCCAGCCTGCCGTTCACCCTGGTTTGTAGGGGAGGGTCTTGACCCTCCCGTGCCCGCGCCCGACACCGTATACTTCCCGGGAGGGATAAATCCCTCCCCTACACGCACATCACAACAAATCCATATACAGGAGGTCCCACCATGTTAGTCGAAACCAAAGCCCGCGTTGGCGTGTTCGCCATTGCGCTGGGCGCTTACCTGCCGCAGTTCCCCACGCTGGTCCCCGAGTTTGAGGGCCAGTACGCCGCCTTCAAAAAGACGCTGCCCGACACCGTCGAGGTCATCGACGGCGGCATCGTCACCACCAAGGAGCAGTCCATGGCCGCGGGCGATAAGTTCCGCGCCGCCGACGTTGACCTTGTCATTCTGCAGCTGCTGACCTACGCTACCTCTTACAATATGCTGCCCGCCGTGCGCGACCTCGACGTGCCCGTCGTCCTCGTCAACGTGCAGAAGAAGAAGGCCCCCGACTACGCCAACACCGACACCCCCACCTGGCTGGGTGAGCTGTACGCCTGCGGCGCTGTCGGCGAGATGGTCGCTGATCTGGAGCGCGCCGGTAAGCGCCACGCCGTCATCACCGGCGTTGTCGAGGGCGGTGACCCCGCCGTGCAGGCCGAAATCAACGACTGGTGCAAGGCCGCGCAGGTGCGCCGCCGCTTCCGTGATACGAACCTTGCGCAGATCGGCCGCCCGTACCCCGGCATGATGGATCTGTACATCGACGAGACGAACCTGTACAACCGTATGTGGCTCTACACCAAGCAGTTTGACTGGGAGAAGATGTGGGCCATCGCTGACAACATCACCGACGAGGACGCCATCCGCGCCAAGGCGCAGGACATTCTGGACACCTTCGATATTGAGGGCGGCGGCACGGTAGAGAAGGTCTGGGATATGGCCCGCTACGTTGTCGCATTTGAGCAGTGGGTCAGGGACGAGAAGATCGCCTTCGTCGCCAGCCACTACGACGGCTTCGCCAAGGGCGTGGCCGGTAAGCTGGACTCGATGCTGATCCCCGCGTTCTCGATGCTCATCAAGCAGGGCACGGCCTGCGCCGTCGAGGGCGACATCAAGGTCGCGATGGCCATGTCCATCCTGAAAACCATTGCGGGCTGCGGCCAGCTGAGCGAGATGTACTCCATCGACTTCAACGAGGACATCTGCATCATCGGCCATTCCGGCTCCGGCGACGCCGACATCTCCACGGCCAGAAAGCCGACCATGAAGATCGTGCCCGTGTTCCACGGCAAGACCGGCGGCGGCTACCTGACCCAGTTCTACCCGCCGGTGGGCGATGTGACCTATCTGGCCATCACGCAGGACAAGGACGGTCACTTCAAGTTTGTCGTGGCCGAGGGCGTCAACGAGCCCGGCCCGATCTTCACCTTCGGTGACACGAACATGCGCACCCGCTTCAGCTGCGGTGCCCGCGAGTTCGTCAACCGCTGGAGCGAGGCCGGCCCCACCCACCACATGGCAGCAGCCACCGGCCGCCACATTGATACCATCCTGAAAGTGGCAAAGATCTTTAATGTCCCTGTTGATATCATCACGCGGTAAGCCGCAGGCAACAGTTACGATAAAAGGCAATGGAGTAAAGGAGCAGTATTATGAGCACGATTTATGATGTAGCAAACGTAAAAGGTTTTATCCGCATGTGCAACGACGGCTGGCTGCAGGGCTGGCACGAGCGCAACGGCGGCAACCTGACCTACCGCATGACCGAGGAAGATGTTGCCGCATGCCGTCCTTTCTTTGACGAAACCCCGCGCGAGTGGGTCAACATGGGCGTTCAGGCTGATAACCTGGCCGGGGAATATTTCATCACCACCGGTTCCGGCAAGTTCTTCCGCAATGTGGAGCCGGACCCTATCCACAGCATCGGCATTGTTGAGATCAATGATAAGGGCGACAGCTGGCGCATCGTCTGGGGTCTGGCCGACGGTGCACGCCCGACGTCCGAGTTCCCCAGCCATTTCATGAACCACAGCGTCCGCAAGGCCGCTACCAACGGCGCGAACCGCGTTATTTATCACTGCCACGCCACCAACGTCATTGCGCTGACCTACATCCTGCCGCTGACGGACCGTGACTTCTCCCGCGCCCTGTGGCAGAGCGCTACCGAGTGCCCCGTCGTTTTCCCCGAGGGCGTCGGTGTCTGCCCCTGGATGGTCCCGGGCGGCGCGGACATCGCCATGGCAACCTCCGAGAAGATGAAAACCTATCAGGCCGCTATCTGGGCACAGCACGGCCTGTTTGCCTCCGGCCCTGACTTTGACATTACCTTCGGCCTCGCCCACACGACTGAAAAGAGTGCCGAGATCTACGTCAAGGTCCTGTCCATGGGCGGCGGTCTGATCCGCCAGACCATCACCGACGATGACCTGCGCGCCATTGCCCACGACTTCGGTGTCACCCTCAACGAGAACTTCCTCGACTAACATTACGGGCAAAACGCCCCTGACCGAACGGCCAGGGGCGTTTTGCTGTACAAAAAGGCTTCCCCATCGGGGGAAGCTGTCACCTAAGGTGACTGATGAGGGCCGAACCCTCTGTGGCAACCCGTTTGCGGGCAACCGCGGCAAGCTCTCCCCTCATCCGGCCCTGCGGGGCCACCTTCTCCCCCAGGGGGAGAAGGCTTCAGGGCTTCTTCTTTGGAATATGAACCTCCGGGATGGCGACGTTTTCATAGTTGATGGACTTGTGCTTCTCCGGGGTCTCGGGGGCGTCGCTGTGGGTGACCTGGCCGGTGTGGACCTCCGGCAGGGCAACGTCGTCACTGTGGACACGGTAGCGCTGCTTTTTCAGCGCCTCGCGCAGCTTGCGGAACATCAGAAGGACCTCCCAATTAGATAAAGTTGATAAAGAAGGTGATGACCAGACTGTTGAGGAAGTCCGCAAACAGACTGCCTACCAGCGGGATCAGCAGATACGCCTTGACCGACGGGGCATACTTTTCGCACAGGGCCTGCATGTTGGCCATGGCGTTGGGCGTCGCGCCCATGCCAAAGCCGCAGACGCCCGCTGCAATGACCGCAGCGTCATAGTCGCGGCCCATGATGTTGAAAATCACAAAGTAGGTGAACAGGAAAATCAGCAGCGTCTGGCCCGCCAGCAGGATGATGAGCGGCAGCGCCAGCGCGGCCAGCTGCCACAGCTTCAGCGTGATCATGGCAATGCCCAGGAACAGCGACAGGCTGATGCCGCCGATGTCGTTGATCTCGCCCATGTGGGTCGTGAATTTGTGGGTGAATTCGCCGATGTTGCGCATACACGCCGCGGCGATCATCGCGCCGATATAAATGGGAAACGTCAGCCCGGTCATGGCCAGCGCCTTGGAGATGAACGTGCCGATGCCGATGGCGATAATCAGCTGGAACACAGCAGCCGGGTACATGCTGGTGTGGCGCTCGTGCTTGATTTCTTCCTCTACCAGCAGGCTGTCGTCCTCGGGCACAACGGTGTCCAGCAGCTTGCGGCGCTCAATAAGCAGACGGCCCGTCGGGCCGCCCATGACGCTGCCCGCGATCAGGCCGTAGGTGGCCGCCGCCGTGCAGAGCGTGGTCGCGCCCGCAACGCTGAAGTCCTCGAGGACGGGGCCGAACGCGCCCGCCGTGCCGTGGCCGCCGACCATCGGGATGGAACCGGTGCACAGACCGATCAGCGGCGAGATGCCCAGCAGATCCGCCAGCCCGACGGCGAGGAAGTTCTGGCACAAAATCAGCGCAACGACCAGCCCCAAGAAGAGGATCAGCGATTTGCCGCCGCTTTTCAGCACCTTGAGGTTGGCCTGAAAGCCTACCGAGGTGAAGAAGAACACCATGCAGACTTCCTTTAAAATGTCGTCAAATTCAAACTCGGCAATGCCGGTCACATAGCAGAGACAGGTGAAAACGGCAAACAGCACGCCGCCGATGACCGGCGCGGGAATGCAGAATTTTTCCAGAAAGCCGATGCGCGCCTTCAAAAAACGGCCCAGCATCAGCACGCAGACCGCCGCAAACAGCGTCTGGTACATATCCAGTGAGATGATCATGCGGCGGCCTCCTGTTCAGGGGACGCGCCCGTCTCCGGCCCTGCGGGGGTGATGCCCTGCGCGGTGTAGTACGCAGCGGCCCCGGTGTGGTAGGGGATAACGCTCTGCGCGGCGGCCACGGCGGGGTCGGTCACCAGCGGCACCGGCACGGCGGCGGCCACGGCGTCCACGCTGTCAAAATACCGGGCAGTCAGCCTTTGGACGGTCTCGTCGGACAGCGCGTTCGACGCCAGCAGAAGCGCCTGCACGCTGACGGTCCAGACGTCCTCACCCTGACCGGCGTAGGTCCCGGCGGGGATAACGCAGGCGCGGTAGGCCGGGTAGGCCGCCAGCAGCCGCGCACCGACACCCCCATCGACGGAGAGCAGACGGATGGAGCAGGTCTCGGCCAGCTGTTCCAGCGCGTCGGCGTGCAGACCGGCGGTGACGAACATCGCGTCGATCGTGCCGTCGGCCAGCCGGGCGGCAGCGTCGGTGTAGTTCAGGTTTACAGTAT
>SKEE01002723.1_pt1 | contig 11533 bp, 6 predicted proteins | sample 4826661 | NCBI WGS metagenome assembly SKEE01 (sample SAMN11008817, study PRJNA524170) | human gut metagenome | biome: Human fecal sample; material: Feces; isolation source: fecal sample from pouch patient p20 | host: Homo sapiens | place: Israel: Tel-Aviv | collected 2016-11-14
GGTGAAGGGCTATTACATCAGCCCCAAGATGGACGGAACCAGTGTGACCATGTACTGGAAAGACGGACATTTTGGCGTGTGCGGCAGAAACTATGAGTACGTGGATAACGAAAAATGCGCAATGTGGATTTACGCCCATAAGCACAGCATTCCGGAGAAGGTGGCAGAGCATCATAGTGGAAATATCGCGATCCAGGGTGAGTTCTGCGGCGCGGGCATTCAGAGAAACCGGCTGCGGGTGGTCTGTGATCCAGAGACGGGCAAAGCTATTGAAGTGACAGAATATACAGATCCATGTCATCAGTTAAAGAAAGGTGAGCTGGAAACGGTGTGGTATGAGCCGGGTTATGAGCTTGAGCAGGAAACGGCGCGTCTCCCTGACTTGTTTTATGAGGTCATGGAGAAAAAAGAGATGCAGAATCACCTGGCTTCGCTGGAGACGGTAACGATAGAGGGAAAGGTCACCAGCGTAGATGGATACCTGTTGGTTACTTTTATTAAGGAGATAAATCCTGATTATTGTAGCCGGTTAGAGTACAGGATACCAGCCAGGGTATCTATACGGAAAGTAAGGACATGTTATTGAGGAAAACAGCAGAAAGGAGGCAAAAAGGATGCCAATGAATTGTATAAAGAAGCATAAAGACATTCTTCCCCTGACAGTAAGGCTGTATAGCCATTTCCTTCATAACCTGGTGGAAGAGGGCGTGGAAGGACTGGAACATACAGTCCGCATTCCTATTTTGAACCATGTGGGCGCAGGGACAGAACCATATGAACAGCAGAATTTTTATGAGCAGTGTCTGCAGGTGATAAGCCGGGAAAAGCTGTTCTACACCAGAACCGGGAAGAAATGCCTGAACGATGACAGGGTATGTATTGTGGTGGGTGAGACAGAGGAGGAAAAAGAACTGGTAAAGGAACTTCTGGCTTCGGTGGATTTGTTCCTGCCTGCTGTAGATCAGACGGACTGGGAATCGGTGTTTTCCGGTTATCCGGTTCCGGAAGAGAAAAAGATCAGTCTGGCTTATCTTCTGGAGCATGCCCAGGAAATTCTGGATTATCTGATAGAACAGAATCCGGGACCGGATCACACGGACTGGGTCTTTCAACTGTATCAGGCGGCCATGAAAAATGAGAAACTTTCAGATCAGATCATGGCGGGTAAGGTGGCTGTTTTTGTGAATCAGGTGTATCCGCCTGTTTTGAAAAGAATCACGGAAGTGAAAACAGATCCGGGAATTCCGGAATGTCTGAAAGATGTATCCGAAATCCTGGATCAATTGGATCTCGACCAGGAAAGCCGGGAGAAACTGAATTTCAATCAGGAAAAATTATCGCTTCGTTCGGTGTTGATTTCTCCATTGTTCCCTATAGTGGAAGGGAAGCAGCCAGAATCCTATGACATGCTCCGTCTGATCCATGCGATTGGAGAACCTCAGTTTTATTTTGATGGGTATCGGTACGCAAAATGTGATGAGGAAGCCAGAGAACTGAAGAAAAAAATTGTACAGACTCACAATCAGATATGGGGAATTCTTCTGGCCTGCGGACCGGATGAGGAGATAAGAAATCTGGCTGCAGAAGCAATGGATCTGGAAATTCCGATTGATGTGAAGCCAATCCAGGACGAACGGATTCCAGAGTCTATGTGGGAAAAAACATATGCTGCAGTTTTACACGTTATGATGGACGACATTATGAGATGTGAATGCCTGGAAAAACTTTCCAGCGTGCTGGCAATAGGAAAACAACAGACCTGTGACTGGTTGCGAGGTGTCTGGTGTTTGGGCAAAAAGTATTTGCCATATGATGAACTGAAAGAACAGGGCATTTTATTAAACCACGAAGGACAGTTTGTGAGGCCGGAGAATTCTATAAAAGGCTTTCTGGATGAAGAACTGCTGAAAATCAGGGATGACCTTTGCGCTGAGTACCGTGAGGATATGATAACTCCGAGATGGCTGGGGGAGCCTACAGATTATTTGGAAATTCGGGACTGGCCCATAGAAGAATGGGCCAACTGTGATCTGGCAAAGGAAATCAATTATTTTCTGGCAAACCTGTTCGTGTCGGGGGCGCTTTCAGCGCAGAAAAAAGAAGTTCAGGATGCCTGCAGACGGCTCTACTTCTGGATTGGACGTTATGGTCATGGTGTTTGGGATCTTTTCCCCGAATTTTATAACGAAGCAGACAGGATAAAACTTTTGACTATGCAGGAAATAACCAAAGCAAGCGAAGAGGCAGATCAGCTGCATGAACTTCTTGAAAAGTTCAATGCGGATTCTGTCGATGAACTGCTGGAACTTCTGGCCGGTGGAAAGAAATACAAAGGGGAACAGGAGCTTGAAGACAAAAGCGGGATTGACTATGACTTCGAAAGAGATGTGGATTTTGAGGGTGATGACCGCATAAAAAAGCTTTCAGAGGAAGAAAAAGAGAGCGTAATCCGTGAGATAAGAAATGTGGGAGAAACATATGTCTTTGATTGGCTGATAGGCCAGTTTCAGAAAAAAGGATATAAAGAGTATGACAGAAAAGATGATTCTTGTTTTATGGTAACAGAAAATGGCAGGTATCTGATAGAAATAGAACGGATGAGCTCGCGGAGTTTAGGTTTTGACGTTCGGGCATGTTATAGTCACCGGGAAGATAATACAGAGATAGATGATGAACGTATCGAATATAAAATCAAGATCAGCACCTCCGGAAGCCGGTATAAAAATGTTGTGCGCCTGTTTGACGCTGAAATGCGTCATTCCGGAGAGCATTACCACCTGCTCAAACTGATCTGCAATCCTGAGACAATGGAAATAGAAAGCATTCACGATTATGCGGATCCCTTAAGATCTCTTGGAAACAGTAAAAATAACAAAACTGGTTACTTACGGGAGGAAAAGTAAAATATGCAGAATTTAAAGGAGGTCATCGAAAATCTGAAAGCGGAGCAGAAAAAGCAGGGAATCGCACCGGCTGGATTTTCCATCCGTGAGCGGGTGGAAGGGAGACTGGAAGAGCTGGAAAACGAAGTGGAACAGCTGCGTTACGAATCGGCCTGCTTCACGATCCGTTCCAAAGAGAACGAAAGCAGTGACTGCCAGATGCTGAGCTGGGAGGAGAAAAAGAACCTGCTTCTGCTGTATTTTGATGACATTCTGGTTACAGTCCAGTGGCTGGTACATATCTATGCGACGCTGAAAGGGACAGACATAGACGAGGAAAAGTCTTTCCGGATGCCTGTGGGGGAAGAAGAAGGGGCAATTGTCACCATAAGCTTTGATGAGGAACGGGTGATAAGCGCTATCGGCGCGGAAACAGGACACAATAAGGTCCGGGATGGTTTTTGCCCGCTGCTCATGGAGGCAAAGAAAAATTTCCCGGATATAGCGGGGGCCATGCGTAGCTGCTTTGACGCGTTATGGGAAGATGGACTGGGAGAAAATTCCGGTATTGTTTCCAAACGGTATTACCAGGCATTGCCGGAAGACTGCCGGATCCTTCCTTATAAAGAGCGGGATACCCTGGAAAAGCGCCGGGCAATCATGGACAGGATCCGGGCATTTCTGGATACGCTTCCGAAGGAGCACTGGTTTACTGTATTTTGTTACGGCAGTTTTCTCACGGAGGAGTATCAGGAGACCTCGGATATTGACCTGCTGGTCTGCGGGGAGGATGCGCGGACCACGCTGCAGGTGAGAGACAGCCTGGTGGAATTCCTGAGAAAAGAAGGACTTTTTCATGAAGTTTCGATCGCCGGACTGAAGAATATGGGAGCGTTTCCGCTTCAGGTGCTTCTCACGACAACCTGGATGTACCGGGAGGAGGCGCCGGAGGCTGTTTCTGACTGGATCAGCAGTCTGGTGGAGTGCTGGGGTCTGAATCCGGTTGAAAAATGGCAGCAGGAGCAGCGGGAAGAAACGCGGAGAATGAAGGCAAAGAGAATCAGGCTGACGGAGCAGGCAGACGCGGCGGGACTGGATTTTATCGTAACAGACCGTTTCTTTTATGATGATTTTACCGATGAGCACTCCTACAGCGTAGAGCAGGATTTCCTGCGGATCTTAAATAATAATCTCAAAGCATTTGCTGGTGTTACGGATGGTGATGACGCGTTTTGGGATGAAAAATCCCTGGATTTTCTGAAAACATTTGCCGGTGCACAGCGGAAGGGCGATTACGGACTTGTGACGCCCCAGGGGGAAATGCCGATGTTCTGTCTGCCCATTGACTGTAAGCTGGGCCTTACCTTTTTGCACTGGAATCAGCGGGAATACCAGTGCCGACGTTTTTATCTGAAAACAGTCGGAATTGATGTGTGGAAATGGCTTTCCGAAAATATAAGAGAAACGGTATACATCAGAAGACAGGATCTGGGACCGGAACTGCTGGAGATAGAGAATTTCACGATTACGGATGGAATTGAAACGTATGGGAGCTATGAGGAAAATCTTTCGGAGATTCTTCAGAAGTGGAAAAAAGCTGGATGGAAGATGACAAAGAACCAGGAAAATTATTCCCATGAGTTCGTATGGAAAAATGACATGCGGGATGCTTATGTCAGCTTCCCGGTGCAGGAAGAGGTTCCGATCGCGGAGTTTGCGGGCAGATTTTCGGATGCAGAGATCTATTTGGGACTGATCCTGCTGGACTTTGAGGATTATACGGTGGTCAATTCCTGTCCGTACATCCTGGATGACAGAAATTACCGTCCAGATTATCCGCTCTATATTTGCGGGAGCAATGCGGCAGGAACTGAGTTTCTGGAGAGACGGAGCGGAGGACATTCGTCATTTTTAGAGATTCTGTATCTTGAGGTTATGACGGGTATGCAGTACGGTCCGGGACGGCTTTTTAGTGGACGGTATCGTGACCGGTATGATTCCTGGTTTGTCCTGGTGGTGGACGATGCCCCCAAAGATGGCAAAGGATACGAGGCGTCAGACTATACAGAGCGGGTCTTGTACGGAATTGAGGTTAACAAGAAGGAAAAGAAGATCCTGATCGAACAGAGCGAGCAGGCGGTACAACGGTTCCATGAACTGTACAATCAGGCGAAGGCCGGAGTCGTTGTCAGACAGGGGGACTAATATGCTGAGAGTGATATTGCTGGATGAAGCGTTTTATGGGAAGGAAACGGTTTTTCTGACAAAAACCATGGAAGTGGAACGGGAGTTTCTGCGGATATTCAGCCGGGACAGGAACGCGTTCCGGGACGCGGACTGCCTGGCGCTGATGCAGGACATTGATTCCGCAAAAAGACAGGGCGATTACGGGGTGGTGACTCCGTTTGGGGAAAGCAGCATCAGCTGCCTGTCAACCGGCTGCAAGTTTGGCCTGATCGTCCTGTATTATGAAAAGAAGGGCCCGGCAAAGCTGATCACGGAATTTGGCGCGGCCGGAGACAATGTGTGGGAGTGGCTGATCCGCCAGGACAGAGGGTATCAGGTATTCATGTGTGTGGAGACGGTATATCCGGGAATGACTGGCTGGAAAAATGTCGAGTTTGTCTATAAAGACCAGGTATATCAGGGGGCAATGGGTGAAGTTTACAGTTTTGCCAGCCATGCGCGGTGGGATTCTTACGACATGACAAAAGAACGGGAAAAACTGGCCTATGAACAGGCGAAAAAGGATCAGCCGTTCATGGTGTACTGTCCGTTAAAAACAGAACAGAAGTTTGAGGATTTTATCCTGCATTTCAAGGGTGGAGACCGCCAGCTGGAATGTGAGCTTCGCGGGGAACCTTTGAAGGAGTATACTGTCGTGAATCAATGCAGGTATCTCCCGGATGCGTTTGAACACAGGAGAATTCCGCTGTATATCTGCAGTACCGATGTCGGGAGGGTGACGTACCGGCAGATCAACAGTGTGAAATATCCCACGTTTGAGGAACTTCTCGATGATGTTTTAAGTGGATCGTCGTCGGATTCCTGGTTTGCGCTGGCAGTAAATCATGACGAATCCTGTGAAGTGATGGAGTATCCGGAAATTACCCTTTTTGGAATTGAGGTAAATACGGGCGAAAAGAAGATTACGATTTATGAGCCAAAACAGGCGGTGGAGATGTTCCATGCGCTGATGGCTGTGACAGAGGAGGAAGAAGAATAACATGGCAAGAGAAGATAACATTCGGGTGTTTGAGGATACGGAGGCGTGGTGCCGCACGAACAGAAAAATCGCGGAGAGCCTGAAAGCATCCCAGGCAGCCCAGGAGCTGATCCTGGAAACGGATGCGCTGCCGGATCTGGATAAAAACCGGTATGAGAAACCGGCCAAGGTTGTGGTTTCCAAAAAACGGACCCTGGAGGCGGCGCGGGGGTATGCAGGCCAGAAGGTAGCGGTCCACAATTTCGCGTCCGCCACCAATCCGGGCGGCGGTGTCACCACGGGAGCGGGCGCCCAGGAGGAATGCATCTGCCGCTGCTCCACCCTGTATTTCTGCCTGAAAACCCAGGAGATGCAGAATCGTTTTTATACCCCGCACCGCCAGGCGCAGAATCCGATTCATAACGATGACATCATCTACACGCCGGAGGTGCTGGTGTTTAAGACCGATACCGCCGTGCCGCGGCGCATGGATGAAGCGGAGTGGTATGCGGTGGATGTCATCACCTGCGCTGCACCGAACCTGCGGGCGAAGCCCAGCAACCGTTACAACTCCGGGGATGGAAACCGCGCGGTTTCCGTGAAAAGCAGGGAACTGATGGCTATCCACGACAAACGCCTGCGCCGGATGCTGGACACAGCACTGGCAAAAGGAGCGGAAACGGTGATCTTGGGCGCATTTGGATGCGGTGCCTTCGAAAACAATCCCGAAGTCGTGGCCATGGCAGCAAAGAATGTGCTGAAAGATTACCTCCACGCCTTTTGCAACCTGGAATTTGCCGTATACTGCACCCCGCGGGACGAAAACAATTACCGGGTATTTGAGCGGGTGCTGCGGGGGTATTGCAAAGCATAGAAAAGCTGGAGGAAAATTGGGACATGGGAATTTACGCAAAGATTTTACAGGACAGCATTACCGGAATTTACCGCACCAATGCGGCCAATAAGATTTTGCAGTTTATCAACCGGATCCGCAATGAGTCCGATGTGAACCAGGCGCGGCGGTTTCTGATTGAGCTGATGCAGAATGCCAGGGATCTGGCTTACAAAAAGCCGGATGGGACACCAGAGCCGGTATCCATCTGCATTCGTCTGTCGGACACAGAACTGGAATTTTCCCACAACGGAAAGGTATTCAGCGTGAAGGACATTCTTTCTATCATTTATCAGGTATCCTCAAAGAAGCCGGGTGAGGGCATTGGCCAGTTTGGAACGGGCTTCATGTCTACCTATCAGCTTAGTGAACGAGTAGAGTTAACGTCGTACCTGAAAAATGATGACAATCCGTATCTGCCGTTTACCGTCTGTCTGGACCGGAGTGGTCTGAATAAAGAAGAAATTCTGGATGCCATTGAGCGGGCCATGGCACAGCTTATGGCGGCAGATCAGGCAGAGGGGATCCCGGACGAGGAGTTTGATCTGACCGGCTACAATACCAGCTTTCTGTATCATCTCGATCAGGAACGCAGCCGGGAGATTGCCCGGATCGGCATGGAGGACCTGGATCACACGATTTTGTATACGCTGTTATTTTCCCCGCAGATCCGGGCAGTGGAGCTGATTTATGAGACGGATTTCCGCAGGGAACGGATTATTTACACCAACGGAACCCCGGTGGAACTGGGAAATGGATTGTACAGCATGGAATTTTTGCAGGGGGATCGCACGCGTCATCTGGTGTATCAGTCTGCGGGAGAGGGCGCGGAGCGGATCACGGTGGCCTGTGAGTACAGCGACGGACAGATTCTTCCTATAGGGGAACAGACTCCGAAACTCTACATTGACTTTCCGCTGATCGGGGCAGAACAGTTCCCGTTTCCGACAGTAATCAACTGCCGGGCTCTGTGTCCCAACGAACCGCGCAGCGGCATCAGCCTGGTGGATAATCCTAATTCCCACGATGCCCTGCGCAATAAGGAACTCATGAAACAGGCGGTGGTTCTGTACGGGCAGTTTTTACACAATCTGGTGGAGCAGGATTTTGGCAGTCTGCAGAATGCGGTGGCCATGCCGGTCTGCCCGGAGAATAAAGAGTGGTCGGCACAGTGGGTGCGCGCACGGCTCTACAATGGCTGTCTTGGCTGTATGAAACGGGAACCCATTTTCCCGACCAGGATTGGAAAACGCAGCCTTGCGGAGGGAAAACTCTGCCTGATCCGGGAGCGGAATGAGGAGCAGCGAAAGGCCGTGCAGGAGCTGGCAGAGCCATTTAAGGATCTGCTGGTTCCGGTGGATGATACGGACTGGGATCTGGCTCTGGTTGGATATGAACTTGAGAAGGATAAATGGATCAGCCTGGAGCGGCTTTTGCAGAATGCGGAGCACAATGCGAAGTATCGCCTGGATACCGCGCGGCAGGATGTGCTTTCCTGGGTGGGGCGGCTGTACCGTGCGGCCATGGAGGCACCGGTTCTGGCAAATGAGATCATGGCGGGAACGCATCCTGTGTTTCTGGATCAGGAATATGGGCGTTCGGAGCAGTTTACCCTGAAACGCTTTTTTGAGGTGAAGGTGGATCCGGATATTCCGGAATGTCTGAAGGATGCGTCTGACTGTGTGGAGATACTTTGTCAGGAGGAGGACCGGCTTCATATCCGTTCATGCCTTCTGCACCCGGATTTCCCGGTCCTTCCGGGAAAACAGCCGGAAGATTACGAGATCGGGCGGTTGGTAGCTTATCTTACCGGCCATGCAAATGTTCAGAACACGCGCCTGCTTGATACAAAAACATTCAGTAAATACCGGGAAAATTTCTGGAAGATCATGATTGCCTGCGGGCCGGATGAGAACCTGAAACGGATTATGGAGGCCTGCTGGAAAACCGATCTTTCCATACTTGCAGAGCCGGTGAAGGATTCACGCTTTTCTGATTCTATATGGAGGGGCGTGTATTATGCGGTGCTCTGGAGACTGAGTGACTGGATCAGCAGATGTGCTACACTGGATGCGCTGCGCGGCGGTCTTGGGCTGGGGGAAGGTGCGGTGCTGGAATGGTTAAATGTTTTTTACCGGGCAGCAGTAGATTATCTGCCTTTGTATAAGCTGAAGGAGCGGGAACTTGTTTTGAATCAGGCAGGAATTTTCTGCAGGGCAATGAATCTTCAGGAAGATCAGGTGGATGGGGAACTCCGGGCTCTTGCCGGGGTATTATACAGAAAGAAGCATGAGACAGAACTGGAACAGGAATTGGTGGACCGCCGGGTCTGCCTGCCGCGCTGGGAAATGTATGTCATGCGGGATAAAAATGCCGCGAATATCATCAACGAAGCGGTTCAGAAGCTTCTGTCAGAGAAGAGTCTTTCCCTGGCGGAGCCGCAGTACCAGGATGCCTGCAGCCGTCTGCTTGGCTGGATTGGGGAACATGAGAACGAGGTGAAAGAACTGTTCCCGTCCTACTGCACGGAAGAAGACCGGATGAAGCTTCTCACGACCAGAGCGGCGGTTCAGATGAACCGCAAGGTGAAGGAATTCCAGACACTGCTGAAGGATACAGGCGTGGAGTCGCTGGAACAGTTAAAGAAGCTGATCCAGGATGCGGAAACGCATTCCAGCGAAGCGAAGCAGGAATTGTTTTATGGGGAAGATCAGGATGTGGATTTTGACGCGGAAGAGTTTGACGGAGATCTTTCCAATGAGGAATTTTCGCAAAAGCTCCGTGAGATCGGTCAGGCCGGAGAACAGTATTTCAACCAGAAGTTGATTGACGGGTTCCGGCAGCAGGGATATGATGTGATCAGAGAAGAGGAGCACTGCTGTCAGCTGTCCGCGGCAGATGGGCGCACGGCAGAGATCTACCGGCCCGACAGCACCGATTACCACCAGGCCGGATGGGATATCCGGGTACGCACGACACAGCCGGAGAAAGAAGAACAGCCTGCCGCGGAGCGCGTGGATTTTTATGAGGTGAAAACCAGTACCGTGCGCAGCCAGTACCGGCGTTATCTGCGGATTTCCAATGAGCAGATGGTGAATGCAGCCGCGCTGGGAGAGCATTACCATCTGGTGAAGGTCATCTGTGATCCGGCCAGCCTGGAGGCGGTGGAACACCGCTGTTACGATAACCTGCTGCAGTATCTCGGCAACCGGACGCTGCAGAATGTGGAGAAGGGCTACCTCTGGAAAGAAACAAGGGAGTGAGCGTTGTGAGAACCATCGTGATCGGAGACATCCACGGGTGTTTCCGGGAATTTCAGGCACTGCTGCAAAAAGTTAAATTTGACCGGGAGTCCGACTGTCTGATCCTTCTGGGAGATGTGATCGACCGGGGGCCGGACTCTGCCCTGGTTCTGCAGGAATGCCAGATCTTAAAACGTGACATGGGGGAGCGGTTCATCCAGCTCCTTGGCAATCATGAGGACATGATGCTGGATGCCTATGCCAGCTTTGACCGGTCACTCTGGAACTATAACGGTGGTTCCACAACCCGGAAGAGCTTTTACAAATATAACATGGAGATACCGCCGGTTCTTGCGTATCTCCGGACGCTGCCGCTTTATTATGAAACGGAGCATTACATCTGCGTGCACGCGGCCATTTCCTGCAAGGGCCTGGAGCACACCGACCGCCACACTGCCATCTGGGACCGGAAGCTGGCGGAGGACGGCACCTACAGCGGAAAGCTGGTGCTTTACGGGCACACTCCCACGGAAAAAGTTTTTTACCAGCCGGGAGATGCCACCTGCAAGGCAATTATCGCAGGCAGAACGCAGCCGCTGCCGGAGCGCGGCTGCATCGGCCTTGACACCGGCTGCGTGGCCAGAAACAAGCTGACCGCCATGGTCATAGAAGAAAACAAACCCGGCGGCCCGGTGTACCAGCTCCGCCAGGTGGAATATGGAAAAAGGTGACGGGAGTCTCCTTTATAGAATTTCTGATTTTATATAGTTTTTAATTCGTCCAATTCTTTGCCAATTCTCTGGAAATCCCATTTTCCCAAGGATTTCCTTGTGTATTGAATGCTTTTTAAAACACATTTTTAAATCATGAAAGAATTTATGAAAATCTTCGGTTGATAAAAGTAACTTTAAAATAATAACCTGTGCATAGAGATCGTTCTTACCATATGTGTAACGACCTTTTTCCTTAGGAATTTGCAAACGTTCATAATTGTTCACATTCAGGTAATCTGACTGCAAATCTCCATATTCTTTGCAAAAATGATACGATAACGATGATTTGATGTTTCGTTCTGCCAGCAATATGTATTTGATAAAAATGTTTCTTAAATCATTATCAAAGTCATATAATTCATAAATATCTTCAAATGATGTACCTTTCTGAAACTGATTATTGGTCGGCTCTTTGAAAATTTCTTTATACCCATTAATCAGTGGAAAATACCCGATTTTTAGCAATATCTTTTTGGCGTATTCTTTGTTAGAAATTATCAAGCCCTTCTCCTTTTCCAGAAAGGTAATCTGTTCATCAT
>SKEE01002726.1_pt1 | contig 11527 bp, 13 predicted proteins | sample 4826661 | NCBI WGS metagenome assembly SKEE01 (sample SAMN11008817, study PRJNA524170) | human gut metagenome | biome: Human fecal sample; material: Feces; isolation source: fecal sample from pouch patient p20 | host: Homo sapiens | place: Israel: Tel-Aviv | collected 2016-11-14
AATCAAAATAGTCATCTCGTCCTATTAACATTTTTTCAAACAAATCACAATCATATAAATCAGATTCTTGCACCTTTGCTTTATATGATTTAGATGCTTTTACATCAGCACTAACTAATTTTAAATCAGCAATTATTCCCTTATCATTAGATACATCATACTCTTCAATTTCAAGATTTGGTTTTCCACTAATAACTGATTTATATTCAGCCACTGCCTTTTTGTCGTAATATATTATTTTTCCGAACATTATTTCTCCTTTCAAACGAGATATCATCACATAAACAATCCTATAACCACTGTTTCTATTCAAATGCTTTCTACACGGTAACTTTTGATTTGTAGACTTGTTCAATAAACTCAACAAATTCATCTTGCTTTTCTTTTTTAGGAACAATTACTTTTAATTCACTAAGAATTTTCAAATTAATATTCTTTTGTGCGGACTCTGGAGCTTGTGACTCCAGTATTGCCTGAAAGAACGAAAACCAATAATGAATAAAGATATTATTAGTCTTCTCGTTCGCAATAAATCCAACTACACTATCAGGAAAACATGCATCAAATTCTAATATTGCTGTTTTTGCAATATTAGCTGCAATTGTGATACAAAGAGTACCTTTGTTCCACATCTTACTCTGTTTCAATCCCAGTTCTGAATATGTACCGCCATATGATGTAATATACAAACCTGCATTCGCTACATCTCCAGTCTGAATCAGCGGATAATCTCCCCCTAATAGTTTAGAATCATTTCTAGGTCTATGTTTTGATACACCACGCCCCAATTCTCCGAGTTCAGGTAATGTTGCTTCAGGAAATCCATAAGAGTTCGATACAGGATCTCCAAACATCTCGACAAATCGTTAAGAAAAGAATCGAAGGTGGTGCAAACGAAAAAGCAGTATTGAGACTTTTCATTAACTGCCCTTTCGTTTGCATCAATTTCGATTTTTTCTGGTTGAACAAAGCGCGTCAACTCTATATGGACTTTTAATTCTGACACGCTATTTATAATAGGATAGCATGTACACATAGAAACACATAGAATTTATAATTCAGTCCTGTATTATGACACCAGAAATAAGCCTCCCTAAGGAAGCTAAAAAAATATACAGTTATGATACGTTAACAGAGCATATGTGGTTTTGGTTTTATAAAATGTTGTTCTGTAGGCAGAGGAATAATCTTACCACCACAGGAAGAACACTTGCATATATCTTTATTATAAAGAAGACGGATAATGGCAGGTGCATCCATATCTTTCAGCTTGGAAATATATTTTTTGCAACCAAGGATGTTTCTGCATAGGGTAATCTTTTTCTTCTTATTTCTGGATGAAAGAAGACCATAGTGCCTGATACGTACAAAACGTTTTGGAGGAACATGCATTAAAAATCGACGGATAAATTCCTCGCCGGATATGGTGATCTCTTTCCAAAGCCCTTGGTTTTTGTAATCTTTAGCAGAAAATGTAACTGTAGATTCTGTCATGTCTTTGATACGGTAGTTGCTGATAGCAATCCGGTGGGTGTATTTTCCAAGGTATCTGATGACAGATTCGGCACCGTCAAATGGTTTCTTGCAATAAGGAATCCATTCCTTTGCATAGCAGGTATTTAACAATTCCTTGAAAGTATAGTGGTTTTTGTAAGGTGCAGCCGATCCATGAAATTCAAGCCTGTCATTTTCCCAGAGTTGCTTAAGTTCAGCCATGTATTTTCCACGAAATGTTTTTGAGATTATCTTAATCGGAAGGAAAAAATCTTTCCCGTTGTCTTTCCAATGATTTTTCACATCCAGCCCTCCACCAAGAACAATCGCATGGATATGAGGATGAAAGTTCATGGTACTTCCCCATGTATGGAGGATACAAATATAGCCGATATCAGTCCCAAGATATTTACTGTCAGCAGCAAGTTCACTGAGAGTATCTGAAGCCGCATGATAAAGAGCAGCATATAAGAATTTCTGGTTGCTGTAGATAATGGGATTGAGTTCTTTCGGAACTGTAAAAACCACATGGAAATAAGGAGCATCTAAGATATCCTCACGCCGTGCATCTACCCATTTTTCCTTTGGAAATTCCTGACACATAGGACAGCACCTGTCACGGCAGGAGTTATAGTGGACTGATATGCAGCCGCAGTCCTCGCATACGCTTACATTCACACCAAAGGCGCCGGTTTTGCAATTCATGATGTGGTAAGCGGCTTTTCTCTGAGCGGGAGAAATACTATGTGTGGATTCAAAAGATGAATAAAAACGATGAAAAACATCCTGAATCGTACAATCCTTACTCATGATTCACCACCTTCCGGGTTGTCGAACGGGCTGCGGATTCCCAGAATTGTCTTGTTGCTCACATGAAGGTAAACATCTGTAGAGCGAGGATCAACATGTCCCAGAAGTGACTGGATATATTTTATATCTGTGCCACTTTCGAATAAGTGGCTGGCAAAACTCTGACGGCACGCATGAGAGGAAACATGACGGTTAATGCCGGCGAGTTTAGCACTTTTCTTAAAGAACTGGTTAACACTGGCTATATCAAGATATCCACCGGACCAGGAACTTGGGAAAAGGATATCTTTGGGGCGACCACATTTGTACCAATACTCTGTGAGAAGGTCTAAATTCTTTTGAGACAGAATTGTATACCTGTCAATTCTGCCTTTGGTTTCACGAACATGAATTGTCATGTTGGTACGTGAAATGTCATCATAATGAAGATGAACAACCTCCGATACACGTAATCCGGAAGAATACATAGTTGCAATAATCGCTTTATGTTTCAGATTCGGAGTGGCGTCAATGATTGTATTTATTTCATCGCGGGACAGAACGGCAGGAAGATTGCGCTCTCTTTTCATAGCTGGAACAGTGTCATCATCCCAGACAGTCTTCAGCACCTTTTTATATAAGAACTTTATTGCAGACCGATAGTGATTGTGAGTTTCAGGAGACCTTCCTTCCAGACGTTTGGCTGTAAGAAAACTTTCCGCATCTTCAAGCGTAAGATCAGAAACGTTTTTTCCAATCCAACGAAGGAAGTAACTGACATCAGAGCAATACAGTTGAATAGTTCTTTCACGCAGGTTACGTTTTTCCGCTTCATTGCGGATAGATTCAAAAATATCTTTATACATAATAAAACCTCCAGAATAAGTAGTGTTAATAATTACATCTACCTATTCGGAGGTGCATTAGCGTCATAATTCCGATTGCGGAAGAGACTGGAAAATGTTATTCTTATCATAGGCAGTGGAGCTTTCTTAGTTCAGTTGTTTCGTGTGGTAACTTAACAATAACGGATTATGAAAAGTAATTCCACTGCTTTTTAATAAAAATAAAACTGCGCCACAGCCTTGGCAGGCCATCGCGCAGCGATTTTGTTCAATCGGTATTTGAGGAGGGCTATGATGGAATGATTTACTGTGCAATTATTCTTTCAATTTTATTCCTGCTTAGTGGGATTATGAGTAGTTCAGTGTTATTGATTATTGCATCAGTATTATTTGCACCAAGTCATATTGTAACTTCATATAGAAATGCAAAATGAGATTTGCAACTTCTGGCACGTTGTTACGAATTTTAGAGCTTTCTATGGTTTCGATACTCTATTATTCCCCAAAACAGTCCGAGAATAAACAGCGTGACCACAATAATAAAGCTGTATTTGAATGGTACACCAAAATGTGCTTCTATGACATCAAGAGTTCCGATAGCACTGAGTAAAGAAATAATGTATAGCAGAACATTCAAAATCGCAGAGTTTCTGCTTTTCTTTAGTTCATTTTGTGCAGTCAAATAGGATATTTTTAGGTGAAGAGCTTCTGCATGTTTTTTGTAAGGCTCGCTTTCCTTAATGTAGTTCAATAAATTATGAGTTTCAATTGGAAGATTAGGAGAGCAAAAAAGATTCTGCAAGTAAATATCATTTCGTACCGACCGCCGAAGATCTGTTTCATTTTCAAGGTTAGAGTTTTGAAAAATATGAATATAGAGTTTTAGCGATTCCAATATAATGGCCGAATATAAAATTGGTTGAAAGTTATCACAATCAAAGTCAGAAACTACACTACAACCAGCTTGTGGATAATATTGGTATATTTCCACTGTACTAATGTCCTTAATTGGTTCAGCAGGCGCTTTCGTATCAATGAGTTTGCAAAAGTAATCTGAAATATTTTCAATATTATTCGAAAAGACCAATGTGTCATGCACAAAGAAATATTCTTGGGAACGATAACACTTATTTGTCAATTCCCAGATAAACTCAGAAATATTTTCATATATTATTTCAGAAATTTTCATTCCTGCCTCGACAGGTTTCTCTTCATCAAAGAATTGATATTTCTCCACAGACAGTAGGTTGTAGTTTTCTGCTTTTGCCCCGACATCATCTTTGGCAAGTGGTTTTCCTGTTTTGTAGTTTATGACTTCAAAAACAATGAACAAAACACTGTTCATCATAAAGGCACCGGCATCAATTTGATACATCTGACCATTTATCCAAACTAAAAATGGCTCTAGCCAGAAAGTAAATTCGATTTTGAAATATCGTTCATCAACTAAGATAGATTGTGCGTGCCTAAGATTGATATAGAAACCGGAATCTTTCAAAGAGTCACTTGCATTATTTTCTTTTTCAGCTGAATCTTTTGATTTGAAGGAAAATGTAGTCGCTTGATGTACATAATCATATTGGGCCGTTACCTCCATTTTCCCATCAACAGAAGTAATAGTCTCGTCTGTTGCCACGAAAGAAAGATGATGCTTTTCCAGTAAGGATTGCATCTGCTTCTTTTTGTGCGGGATAACATTACGAAGTTTTCGTAAAAACCAGTTTGTCGCTTTATACTGTGTCGAATTATATGCGCTTAAAAATAAAACAGTATCATCCACTTGCAATGACCTCCGATCTCGTCAGTAAAATTTATATTATTAATTATACAGCCAAATGACATACACAACAAGCATAGTGCAACAGATAATACTGTTGCTTATTTTTTGATAAAAAGTCCTTGACAACTCGTTTCGGGAAAGACAGCAAAATCTATTCTGATTAGCTGTGGTGCAAGGTTGGCACCATTTGACATTAAGGAGCTGTGTGACCTGACTGCTTATGATGAACTGGAGCTTGATACATTGGGTGAGAAAAAGACAGCATTGTTTGTCATTATCTCCGATACCGATGCGACATTCAATTTCATTGTAAGTATCATGTATTCGCAGTTATTCAATCTGCTTTGTGACAAGGCAGATGATGTATATAACGGAAGAATGCAGATTCACGTCCGGTGCTTACTGGACGAGTTTGCAAACATCGGGCAGATTCCACAGTTTGAGAAGCTGATTTCTACCATTCGTAGCCGGGAAATATCAGCTTCTATTATTTTGCAGTCAAAATCACAGCTCAAGGCTTTGTACCGGGACAACGTATCCACGATTGAAGGAAACTGCGACACTATCCTGTTTCTGGGAGGAAAAGAGAAAGATACTCTGAAAGATCTGGCAGAAATTCTTGGGAAAGAAACGATTGACCTTTACAATACCTCAGATACAAGAGGTACGAGCCAGTCCTACGGTCTGAACTACCAAAAGACCGGAAAGGATATGCCATACTTGTTCGTGAAGAGTTCAGTTGCCTTGAATTTATCATGAACAGGGACACGATCAACTGGATTCTGAAAAAACTGAATACAGGAGGTCGAATATGGAGCATTTACCAAAGAAAATCCATCAAAACGGCATCAGCTACACGCTGGTGGGAGACTACTACATCCCCGATCTGGAGCTGCCGGAGGAAAGCCGCCCCATTGGGCGGTGGGGCCGGATGCACAAGGCGTTTCTGCAAGAACACCGGCCCGGCCAGTACAATGCACTGCTTCTGTCGGAAAAACTCTGGACATATCTTGCTGACCTGAACGAACAGGCCGCTGACCGGCTGGCATGTATTGTCTCGCAGATGCAGGAGGCAGAGGGTGTCACCGAGGAACTGAAAGCCCGTGACCAGCTTGCGTGGGTCGGGGGCATGAACAGCATCCGCAGCCGGGCAGAGGAAATCATCCTGTCTGAGATGATTTTTGTCTGAGGGAGGTGGGCGCATGATTCTGGAAGAAATGTATAACGGCAGATTTTATCCCTGTGAAACGGTGGTCGCTGATTCATCGAGGTTCAAGCAGGCAGTCAAAGCCAGTGCCGCCCTGATGGACACTTTATCTGAGCGTCTGAGCAAAGAGGACTATGCACTGGTTGAAGAACTGCGGGAGCAGGTGGCAATCGCTCAATGTGAGGAAAACGAAAGCCACTTCAAATACGGCTTTTCGGCGGGGCTGCTTGTCCAGCAGGAAGCCCATACGCAGGTGTCGCAGAAAGACAAAGAATAGCATCTTCAATAGTGGCTGTTCCCAAACTGGGAACAACCACTACAACAGAATACAGCTTCACGAAAGCCATTTGCCAATCAACCGGCGGATGGCTTTTTGCCGCTCCCGGATATGGAAATTTTACTTCCGCTTACGTCTGGCCTTGCGGTTGGGCGGGATGGGGCTGGCCTTTCCTCTCATATTGTTGGGGCTTTTGAGCTGCTTGGACAGGCTCAGTATCCGCAGGAACGCCGAGAAGTCCTCCGAGGAAATCTTCTCAAAGGGTATCTGCAACTTATCGCAGAACTCGTGGATCAGCATTTCTGTATCGCTGCCCTGCCCTATGGCCTGCTCAAATTTTTCCTTTACATCATCCAGCGTGGGCTGCGGGTCGGCGGTGGTCTTGTCTTTGCGGTGTGCTTCCCGGATGTCCCGGACGATGCTGTCCAGATCATCGTGCATAACGTGGCTGTAAAAATCGCTTTCCTGCACCTGCCCCAGTTCCAGCGTCCGCATATAGAGGTCATCTTCTCCGGGCGCATACTTGCTCATGACGGTCTGCCGGGTGGCCTCCAACACCAGATTCATCTGCTCCACCCGCATATTGGCGATCTGGTCGATGCAGATTTCCATGTCTATCATCAGCCGCCGGAAATTCGGGTGGGTAGCCAGTTCGCAGAGAAGCCGGTTGTTGATTTTGCCGCTGCTCAAAAGTTCCACCATATCATCACTCAGATGCAGAGATTGAAGTTCTGTGTTTGGGTGATTTTTATTTTCCGTCAGCCCCATCAGATAGTCGGTGGACACACCGTAAAAGTCCGCCAGCGTTGCAATCGCAAACGGGCTGATGTCCTTGTAGTCATCGGTTTCGTATTTTCCCAGCGCAGATTTAGACAGGCCGGTCTGCTCCGCCAGTTGTTCCAGCGTCAGGTGCTTGTCCACCACCCGCAGGTCTTTGAGCCGCTCCGGGATTGTCAGCTTTGCGTACATCCAAAGCCCCCTCTCTCGTTATCGTTTTTCAGTGATTACACCCATTATAGCACGATTCCATAAGCGTGGAAATATGCGGATTTCAAGCGTTTTTCCGACGTTTTGGATATACGGGAAAGGGCCTCTTTTTTCGGTAAACTGGTTCTTGCAGACAGGCACAGAACCTTGAAAATCGAATGACCGGCTGCAAGGGGTATGGCCTCCGGGGAAGTGACGCCAGGACAGAAATCGAGCGCACCAAAGAGGCCGATACGCCGGGAGAAATTCCGGGCAGGAGCGGCTTGCAGGCAGACCGGCGGACAGGAAGCAAGTTTATCATGCGGGGCGCATGGCTCCGCAGCAAAGAAATGGAGGAAATCATTATGACACTGAGTATGAAAGAAAAGAAGATTCTCTACGCTTACGGCTGTCCCAGCCACCACAATACGGTGACACGGCTGAAATGGCTGACGGCACTGACGGTTGACCCGGAGGCCAAACGCCGGATGCTGGGGCTGGCCCGGAAGGTGGAGACGGAGGTGGATGAAAGCTGGTACGAGGATTTTTACCACCATCTGCGCATGGAGATGGACGAGTACCGCCGTCTCAAGCGCAGCCTGCGTGTGCTGAAATCTTACACCGAGTATGAGGAGGATCTGTATGAGGAAGCTGTCTAAGTATGAGAAAGAAACCATCATCAACTGGAACGAGGCGGAGAACCTTGCCAGCATCTACACCTTCAACGCCAGCTTGAAGCGCAGGCTGGCTGATTTCAGCCGGAAGTACCCGCTGCTGTGCCGGTTGGAGCGCAGCACGCCGGAGGGCAGCGTGACCTATGTGCTGGACAAGTCCCGGCTGTCGATCCGGCTGGTGCCGCCGTACAGCGAGGAACGGAAAGCCGCTGCCAGTGCCTACGCAAAGGAGCATGGCTTTCAGGTGGTGGGAACGGAAGAAAAAATCGCCTGAAATCGGGGCGTTTACGGAAAAAATGCCGGGTCTGCACCCGCTGTTTTGACCGGCAATCCCCGCAGGCGTATTCCGTATCCACTTCCCGCCTATGGGCGCAAATGTGCGGATACGGAGCCGGTGAAACTGGCAAACACCGCTTCTGCGGTGGAAGCCAGCTTCGCTTGCGGGAGTACAGAGGGCAGCCAGCCCTTTGTGCCGGGGTGCAGGGGCGGCAGCGCACTGCTGGGGTCAAGGGGCAACGCCCATTGGCGGGTTGAGGGCAGCCGCCCCATCGGGTCAAGGGTGAAACGCCTTGCCCAGGGAGAGTTGATGCCTGCGTCAACTCGTACTGGGTATTACCTGACGCAAAATTCGCAGGATTTGCGGCTTCGCCGCCCCTCCCCGGCCCAAGAACATCTTTGCAGGAAGGAGGAAATCTGTTTGAAACTGACACGACACAATGGACGCTCCGGCAAGCATGGCACCTATAATCCCCGTCACAATGACCGCCGGTTCGATGTGGAGAACAGCGAACACATTGACGCAGAACGGGCAAGACAAAATGTCTACTGGGACTGCTACCGGGGCTTTACCACCCATGAGTTCCGGGAGAACCCGGAGCAGCCGGATTTCAGCTTTGAAGAAATTGAGCGGATGTACTACTACGAGCATTACGGCGGCCATGTGGAGGCCCAGAACGCCCGGAATGAGAAAACCCGCCACATCGAGCGCAACCGCACCGTGGAGGACTTGCTGAAAAACAACAAGACCTGCCCGGAGGAAAGCATCTACCAGATCGGCACGATGGGAGAATCCGTCCCGCCGGATACGCTCTTTTCCATCGTCAATGAGTTTTATCAGGAATTTGAGCGCCGCTTTGGTTCCCATATCCACATTCTGGACTGGGCGCTCCATCTGGACGAGGGGACGCCCCACATCCATGAGCGGCACGTCTTTGACTGTGAGAACCGCTACGGGGAGCTGTGTCCCCAGCAGGAAAAGGCGCTGGAAAAACTTGGCATCCCCCTCCCCAACCCGGAGAAGCCCAAAGGCCGGAATAACAACCGCAAGCAGACCTTTGATGCGGTCTGCCGGACGATCCTGTTTGACATCGCCAGACGGCATGGGCTGCATCTGGATCAGGAGCCGTCCTACGGCGGGCGGGATTATCTGGAAAAACAGGATTATATCCTGATGAAGCAGAAGGAGCAGCTTGCGGCGCAGGAGCAGAAGCTGGAAGAACTGACGCTCAAAATCGAGGACGTGGAGACGTTGTTAGATGATGTTTCCGATGCGGCCTATGACAAGGCGGTGGAGGTCGTGACCGATACCGTCCGGCAGGAGACACACAAGGAAGATATTCGTCTGGTGGAAGAATCGAAAAAATGGGTGCTTTCGCCGGAGCGCAAAGCCCCGAAAAAGGAACGTGAGTATGCCGCTGAGCGTCTGGATGGGGTCATTACCAAAATCAAAAACGCCATGCAGCACGCTCTGGCAAAAATCCAGCGGACGCTGATGCAGCCGGAGGTCAAGCAGTTCGGGAAGGAGCAGGTCAAGAAGAAAGCCAAAGAATCCATTATGGATATGCTGGCAAAGGCAAAGATCAACGCTGACCGGGATAACCGGGAGCGTTGGGAACGGGAGGGGCGGATTGCCCCTACAAAGAAACAGGATATGGAGTTGTAAGGCATCTGATTTTCTGCGGAAACCGGGTGCCTTTTTCTCTGTCTGGAGGTGAGAAAATCGAATGTGTTTGAAGCGGTAAAGCAGGCTGTCCCCACAAGGCAGGCTGCGGAATCTTACGGAGTGCAGGTCGGCAGGAACGGGATGGCCTGCTGTCCCTTCCATGATGACAAACATCCCAGCATGAAGGTTGACCGCCGGTTCCACTGTTTCGGCTGTCAGGCGGACGGGGATGTGATTGATTTTACCGCCCGTCTGTTCGGGCTGAACAAAAAAGAGGCGGCCTTGAAGCTGGCGGAGGATTTCTCGGTCAGCTTTGACGCCAAAGGCCATGACCCGCCCCGCAGGAGGCCGGTCAAACGGAAAATCAGCGAGGAACTGCGCTACCGGCAGGCGGAGCAGAAATGTTTCCGGGTGCTGTGTGATTACCTGCATCTGCTGGAACGCTGGGAGAAGGAATATGCCCCGCAGACGCCGGAGGAAACATGGAACCCGCTGTTTGTGGAGGCCCTGCAAAAAAAGCCGTACACGGAGTATCTGCTGGATATTCTTTTGTCCGGCAGTATGGAGGAACGGGCCTGCGTGGTCGCTGAATACGGAAAAGAGGTGAGGAAGATTGAGCAGCGAATATCAGAGTTTACCGCCAGCCACCCGGCAGGCCGCCATGAGCGCAGCCGAAGCCTTAGCGCCGGAGCAGAGCGTTGACGAGGTTAGGGAAAGCCTCTCCGTCACGGAGAAGGGCCAGCCTGCCAATACCATCGGCAACTGCCGGACAGTGTTCTGCCATGACCCGCTGCTGCGTGGGGCAATCCGGCTGAACCTCCTGACTGACCGGGTGGACATCGTGCGGGATTTGGGCTGGCGCAGGAACACCAGCGCCTTGACGGATACGGATGTGAAGTATCTGCTTCTCTATTTTGAGCAGAACTACGGCCTGACCAGCGAGAAGAAAATGACGGCGGCCCTGTCCATTGTGGCGAATGAGAACTGCTACCATCCCATACAGGACGTGCTGAACGGCCTTGTGTGGGACGAGACGCCCCCGCATCCGCTCCTGTCTCCATCACTTCTTAGGTGCGGAGGTCAGCGACTATGTGGAGGAAATGTTAAAGCACTTCCTGCTGGGGGCTATCCGGCGGGTGTTTTCTCCCGGCTCCAAATATGAGGAAATGCTTTGTCTGGTGGGTGGACAGGGGGCTGGCAAGTCCAGCTTCTTCCGCCTGCTGGCGATCCGGGACGAGTGGTTCAGTGACGACCTGAAAAAGCTGGATGATGACCGGGTGTTTTTGAAGCTGCAAGGCCACTGGATCATCGAGATGTCAGAGATGCTGGCGACCAGCAGCGCCAAAAGCATTGAGGAAATCCGCTCGTTCATCAGCCGCCAGAAGGAAACCTACCGGACGCCCTACGAGGCCCAGCCCAAAGACCGGCTGCGGCAGTGTGTGTTCGGCGGTTCTTCCAACACGCTGGACTTCCTGCCCCTTGACCGGGCCGGGAACCGGCGTTTCCTTCCCATCATGATTTACCCGGAGAATGCGGAGGTTCACATTTTGGAG
>SKEE01002731.1_pt1 | contig 11518 bp, 14 predicted proteins | sample 4826661 | NCBI WGS metagenome assembly SKEE01 (sample SAMN11008817, study PRJNA524170) | human gut metagenome | biome: Human fecal sample; material: Feces; isolation source: fecal sample from pouch patient p20 | host: Homo sapiens | place: Israel: Tel-Aviv | collected 2016-11-14
GGCATAGGCTGCCACGCTGCGCACGCGGAAAGCGGCGTTGAAGGTGTTGGTGCGGGGGCGCAGGGTGGGCATGGTGCGCAGATACTCCATGCTCATCTTCTTTTTCTGCAGGGGGTACTCGTCGGCGGGGCAGTCGCCCAAGATCTCCACGCTCTCGGCGTTCAGCTCAAAGGGCTGCTTTGCCTGCGGGGTGAGCACCAGCTTGCCCTTGATGCGCAGGCTGCTGTACAGACCGGTGTGGATGACTTCATCATAGTTTGCCAGCTTGCCGGCTTCCAGCACCACCTGCAGGGTCTTGAAGCAGCCGCCGTCCGACAGGGCGATGAAGCCGATGTTCTTGGAGTCGCGGATGTTCTTTGCCCAGCCGCAGACAGTGATCTCGGTGCCGTCCGCCGGGGTGTTCTTGAACAGCGAAAGGATCTCGGTACGTTCCATAATAGTTCTCCTTTACAAAGAAAAAAGACAGCTTTTGCCCTGAAAGTTCAGGGCGAACAAGCTGTCTTGTAATGTCCGCGGTGCCACCTGAATTACCGGAAGTGCCCGGTCGCTCACGCGCTCTTTGTTTAAGCGCTGTCCCTGTAACGCTGGACCTGCGGCGCACCTACTTAGCGGCAGACGCGCTGCCGTGTTCAGTTTGCTGCTCCCGGGTGTTCGTTCACGCGGCGCACGGGCGCGGCTCTCAGCTGTGCCGCACTCTCTGGGCCGGACGGCCCGCGCTACTTTTCCCGTTCCTTGCATTTGTTGTTTTAAGATAGCACGTTGGCGGCATTTTGTCAACCTTACCGTGCGGAATCGAGTAAAAATCTGCGTTTTTCCTTGTCAGGCCGCCTTTTCTCTGGTAAACTGGAAAAAAGCGGTATTCCGCAAAAACAGATTCTGGAGGAAATCATGAAACACATACACCATATCATCCGTCTGCTGACCCTTGCCTTGGTCAGCTGCGCACTGGCAGCCCTGCTGAGCGGCTGCACCAAGGAGGAATTCATTGCCGGATACAACGAATTTATGTTCGGCGACTGGCTTCCCGCCTACGGAAGCACCTCCCAGTCGGCTGCACCGGGCAGCAGCACTGCCAGTGACCCCGACCACGTCTATGCCGAGCCTAACCCCGAGTGCGATGCCAAGATCGCATCGCTGATGAGCCAGCTGTACTCGCTGGAGTCCTCGGCACGGTCGGATGTCAGCAGTGCCATCCAGAGCGCAAAGGATGAATACCACGCCCTGCCGGCTTCTCAGCGCACCCTCGGCAACAAGGTCAGCATCGCCTACAGCCATCTTTCCTCTGTGGAAAGCACCTACGACAGCGCCGTCTCCTCGGTGGTCAGCGAGATGCGCAGCGTGCTGCGGCAGTATAACCAGCCCGAGACCGTGGCCGATCAGGCATGGAGCTACTATCAGTCTGCCAAGAGCAGCATGATCTCCAGCCTTGGCGGCTGATTCATCCTAATAATGTTTCCACGAGGCCCTGTGCTGCCAGATATCCGGCGTACAGGGCCTCATTTAAGTTGTTGCCGTGCCCGCCGATCTCGATCAGCAGACTGCCGGTGGTCAGGTCCTGATTATAGAACCGGTAGCTGAACAGCACCGGGCGGGTAAAGCCGGGGTATTTTGCTTCCATGCTGCGCTCCCACGCAGCGGCAAAGCGCAGGTTCTGCCGCCATGCGGGCAGCTGCACGCTGGTGCCGTTGTCGCACCCGCAGATGATCATCACCTGCGCCGCCTGCCGTCCGTCTATGGTGCATACCGGGGCGCAGCGGGTACCGTTTTCCCGCTCGATGGCGTCGCGGTGGACGTCCAGCACCACCTTGATGCTGGGGTACTGCGCCAGATACTGCTGCACCACCGCCCGGCTGTTGGCATAGCTGCCGGTGTAGCTGGGGTAGTCGTTCAGGGTCTCGTCGTGCAGGGTGCATATCCCCGCCGCGTTGAGGGTATCGGCCATCACCCGCCCCACCGCGCACATATTGATGCTGCGGTCGGTGCTGCGCGCCCCGTCCCCGGGGGTGAACCACAGCCCGGCAGAAAGGCGGTAGTCCTCGGTAGCGTGGGTGTGCATGATGAGCACCTGCGGCGCGGCGCTGTCCTTTTCGATGGCAAAGGGCAGGGGCTGCGCCGCCTCGGCGGCAATGTCTGCCACCGTCTGCCGGGTGTTATTCTTGATGCTGCCCGCACCGCAGGGAATGTACTTTTCGCCGCTGCCATGCCCGAACTGCTGCTCCGTCACCGTACCGGCATCGGCGGGGCGGGCTTCGTCCGGCTGCAGCGCCACAAAATACCGCTCCACTCCGGTCTGCACCGGGACGTCAGCTTCCTGCGCCGGAGAGGGCGCGGACACGTCCTCCGGCACGCTTTCCGCAGACGCCGCCGCAGCGCGGCTCTCCACGGCCTGCTGTCCCAGATGCAGCAAAGTCTGCGCGGCAGGCACCGGCGCTGCCAGAAAGGCCGCCAGCACCAGCGCGGCGCTGCGGGCAAAGATGCACAGCGCTGCAAACAGCACCGCAGCCTGCAAAAAGGGCACTGCCCTGCTCTGCCCCGCAGGCAGACGCCAAGGCTCTCTGCTGCGCATGGCAAAACCTCCTTTCTTCACCCCGTCAGCCAGCAGAGCTGCTGCACGGTAAGGCGGGGCTGCAAGGCGCGGTTGACGCTGCCCGCCAGCAGAGCCGCGCCGTGGGCGATAACGCTGTCCAGCGCGCGGGGCGTGACCACAAGGTCTGCGCCCTCCTGCGCCTGCATCAGGGTAGGGATGCCCGCCGCCACCACCGGCACGCCAAGGGTGTCCCGGGTCAGGTGGCGGGTGTTGTCGGCCTGCGCCGGGTAGAGCCCCGTGTCCGAAAACTGCACCGTGCGCCCCAGCCGCTGCCCCTCAGCGGAGCAGCGACTGTCCACGCAGACCACCGCCGCCGGGTGCAGCTGCCCCCCCAGCGCCGCCGCCAGCTGCTGCAGCGAAAGCCCGGTGGCTGCCGCCACCCCGGGCGCAACGGCTGCCACCGGGCGCAGGCCCCGCACCGGCGGGGCAGCGCCCGCGCCCATAGTGACAAGGATGCGCTGCACCGTGCGCGGGCCAAGGGCATCGGCGGTGATGCGGCGGTTGCCCACACCCAGCACCAGTACCGGCCCTTCCGGCGGCAAAAGGGCGCGCAGCTCCCGGGCGCACACCTCGATGACGGCGGCGTCCCGCTCGTCCAGCACGCTGACGCTGGGCATTTCCAGCGTCACATACCTGCCCCGGGGACGGCTGAGCCCCTCGCGGGCGATTTCCACCCGGGTCACTGTCACCCCGCCGTGGCGGGCGGTGGCCAGCCGCACCCCTGCGGGCAGCGGCTGCGCCGCGCCGCTGAACAGCTCGTCAGCCATATCCGTAGTACGCATTTTCCACACTCTCCGTTCCTTTTTTGGGGCAAAAGCCCGCCTTATTGCCGGAAAGTATGGGAAAAACAAAACTTTTCCAAACAAAAATCAAAAAAACGCTTGCGCTGGTACGCGAAATATGGTATCATAGGGTGCGCTGTTATAGGTAGCCAAGGAGGTGGAACGAATGCCTAACATCAAATCTCAGAAGGACCGCGTCGTGCAGGCTGCTGCAGAGCAGGCTCACAACAAGGCCATTAAGACCAACCTGAAAACAGTCGTCAAGAAGGCAGACGCTGCCATCGATGCGAATGCCGCTGACAAGGACGCAACCGTCCTGGCTGCTGTTTCCGCGATCGACAAGGCTCGCGCTAAGGGTGTCATCAAGAAGAACACCGCCAGCCGCAAGATCAGCCGTATGGCAAAGCGTGCTAACAAGAACGCTTGATCGCGCAGTTTGATTGACGAACAAAACCTCTGTACCGGGTATCCGGCACAGGGGTTTTTGTTTTTTCCGCTGTTATGTCCCGCACAGCGCGGCAAGGCTCTGCCGCTGCACCGGCTCCAGCAGCTGCTCCGGCGGCAGGGGCTGCGGCGGCACCGCCATCCACCACGCCGCCCACGCGGCGGGCACAAGCACTGCCAGCGAAAGCCCCGGGTACAACAGCGCCGGCTCGTGCAGCCACGGACTGCCCGGCGGCAGCACCAGCGCCGTGCACAGGCACAGCGCCGCCCACAGCTCCCATAATACGGTCTGACCGCTGTGTTTCATCCGCTTCACCTCCGTTTTGCCCCCAGTTTACCAGCCGCTGGGCGCAAAATATAGCGAAGCGGCGCGGACAAAACAGCTTAGTTCTGGTCATGGCTCTTGCCCGCAAGGCTGCACACCACACCGCAGACAAGGCTTGCGGTGATGCCCGCAGAAGCAGCAGTCAGCCCGCCGGTCAGGATGCCGATGGCACCCTTTTCCGCCACGGCGGTGCGCACCCCCTTTGCCAGCAGATGCCCGAAGCCCAGCAGGGGCACGCTCGCCCCCGCACCGGCAAACTCTGCCAGCGGCGCATACAGCCCCACTGCCGAGAGCACCACCCCCGCCACCACATAGCCGGTCAGGATGCGGGCCGGGGTCAGCTTTGTCAGGTCGATGAACAACTGCCCCACCGCGCAGATGGCGCCGCCTATTAAAAATGCCCACAGATAGTTCATTTCAGTTCTCCTTTTCCGGCGCGGTCAGCTCTACCAAATGCGCCACCGCCGGGATGCTCTCCTTCTGCAAAAAGGTGGTCTGGCTCATCAGCGCCCCGGTGGCGATAAACAGCACCCGGCGGCTGCCGCGGCGCAGCAGCTTTGGCAGGATATGCGCGCAGAGTACGGCGGCGCAGCAGCCCGCGCCCGAACCGCCGCTTTTTACCCGCTGCTCCCCGGCATCGTAGAGCAGACAGCCGCAGTCTGCGTGGTTTTTCAGCAGCAGACCCTCTGCCGCCAACAGCTCCCGCAGCATCTGACTGCCCACCAGCCCAAGGTCGCCGGTGTAGATGCAGTCAAAATCCCGCAGCTCTGCATGGGTATCGGCAAGATACTGCAGCAGCGTAGCGGCGGCTGCCGGTGCCATGGCTGCGCCCATGTTGTTGATATCCTTGATGTTATAATCCTGCACCCGGCCAAGGGTCGCGGCGGCAATGCCCACCCCCTGCCCTGCCGGGCGCAGCAGACAGCACCCGGCGGCGGTAGCCGTCCACTGGGCGGTAGGGGTGCGCACCGCGCCGTAACTCAGTGGGGTGCGGAACTGACGCTCTGCCGCGCAGAAATGACTGGAAGTCATCGCCAGCAGGTTCTGCGCCGCCCCGCTGCTGCACAGCGCCGCGCCCAGCGCCAGCGCCTCGGCCATGGTGCTGCACGCCCCGAACAGCCCCGCAAAGGGCACGCCCAGTTCCCGCAGCGCGTAGCCGGAGGCGGTGCACTGCGCCTGCAAGTCCCCTGCCAGCGCAAGGTCCACCTGCCCTGCGGGCAGAGCCGCTTTTTGCAGGCAGAGCCGCGCCGCCCGCAGCTGCAACTGCTTTTCGGCGGCTTCCCAGCTGCGCTGTCCCAGCCGATTGTCGGTGGTCAGTTCATCAAAGCCCGCTGCCAGCGGGCCCTCGCTCTCTTTTTTGCCGCCCGCCGCCGCCTGTGCGGCGATGACCGGCGGGGTGTGGAACAACAGGGTATCGCCCCGGCGCTCTGTCATAAAAAATTTCTCCTTTTCTGCAAAAAATGCCCCGGAACGTGCTATACTGGTGCTGTGGCACTGCAATATCCGGCGGGGCTGTTCCGTATTATAAGGCAGAAGCCCCCAGCAGCCACAGCACCACACCGTACACCACCGCCGCCAGCGTGCCGTACACGATGACCGGCCCGGCGATGAGGAACATCTTGGCTCCCGTGCCCGGTACACGGCCCTCGGCCTTGAACTCGATGGCCGCACTGACCACCGCGTTGGCAAAGCCGGTGATGGGCACCAGCGACCCCGCCCCGGCCTTTGCCGCCAGCTTCTGGTACCAGCCCAGCGTGGTCAGCACCGCCGAGAGCAAGATCAGGGTGCAGCTGGTCAGGGTGCCCGCCGCTTCGGCGTCCGCGCCCTGCCGCAGAAACAGCTGCCGCAGCCCTTCGCCCAGCAGGCAGATACCGCCACCCACGCAGAACGCCCAAAGGCAGTCTGCCAAAAGCGGCGAGTGCGGCCCGGCCTTCTGCACCCGGCGTGCGTATTCCTGCGCTGTCATCTTCATCTTCCCGCGCCCCCTTTTGCGGATAGTCTGCCCGGGGCGGCGGGCACTTATCCTTTTTTGTGAAAGAAGGTAGGTTCTATGTATTCTTCCCACCACCATAAACATCATGCCCGGCGTCTGCTCTGCCTGACGGCGCTGCTCTGCTTTGCGGCGGGCGGCACCGCCTACGCCTGCACCCGCAAAGCTGCGGTGCCGCAGCTGCCCGAGCTGTCTGCCGAGCGCCTTGAGCAGCCCGCCGAATACGGCGTGCAGCAGAGCACCCTTACCGCCGCACAGGCACAGGCCATCCTGGATGACCCCCGTATGATCCTTGTGAGCCGCACCCACCCGATCACGGAGGACTATCCTGTCGAGACCAAGGAATGCGGCTCGGCCACCGCTATCAACAAGACTTTGCAGACTGAAGCCGCCGATGCCTTTCTTGCCATGCAGGCTGCTGCCGCCAAGGACGGCGTGGATGTGCGGATGCAGAGCGGCTACCGCAGCGTCAGCTACCAGAAAAAGCTGTACGACAACAAGACCCAGTACTACCGCGATAAGGGTCTGAGCGAAGCCGCTGCCCGGGAAAAGGCCGCTGCCATCGTCAACCCGCCGGGCTGCTCGGAGCACAACTGCGGCCTTGCCGCCGACCTGAACAGCCCGGAGCACACCACCCTTGACACCGGCTTTGCCGACACCGCCGCCTTCCGCTGGCTGTGCGAGAACGCGGAACAGTACGGCTTTATCCTGCGCTACCCCAAGGAAGCCGAAAGCGTGACCGGCATCACTTACGAGCCGTGGCACTGGCGCTATGTGGGCGCGGAAAACGCCGCCCTGCTCAACCAGAGCGGCCTGTGTCTGGAGGACGCGGTAGCCGTTTTGCAGCGCATTGCCGCCGGGGAGACCGTGACCGGTTAAAATCCGATGAAAACTGCCGGAAAACCCTGTGGGGTGCGTTGCAATTTACCTGCCGTTATGGTAAGATAAATACAGTCTGCCCGTGTGCGCGGTGCAGCCCCGCACCCCGACAAACGAATTCAACAAAAGAAGGAATATTTTATGATAAACCGCACAAAACTCTCTGTGATCGCCGTCAGTGCCGTGCTGGCTGTTGCCCTGACCGGCTGCGGCGGCAGCGCTTCTTCCGCGCCGTCCTCCGTGTCCAGCGCCGCCACCTCTGCACCGGCTTCCAGCACTGCCGCCCCGGCGGCGGATACCACCGAAAACGGCACCGCCGATCTGGACAGCGCCGTGGAGACCCTGCTGGCTGCTGACCCCATCTCCAACCAGTTCGAGATCGCCGCCATGAACATCGAGTACGACTTCGGCCTGAAGGCGGAGGACGTAGCCGCCTACAAGGGTGTGAAGAGCAATGACAACGGCGATGCCGGCCTTGTGCTGGTGGTGGAAGCCGCTTCCGGTAAGGCACAGGACGTGGTGACCGCGCTGGAAAGCTACAAGCAGGATCAGGTGGCTTTCTACGGCAACTACGCCGAGTTTGCACAGGCACAGAGCAACGTGGAAAACGCCATCATCTCCTCCAAGGGCGACCGTGTGGTCATGGTGATCGCTTCCAACGAGTGCTCCGCAGACCTGAACAGTGCTGTGGACAGCGCCCTGAACAGCTGAATCTGATCTTCTGAGCCGGTGCCATCTGCGGCATCGGCTTTTTTCAGTCAAGCCCTCCCGCACCCGGGATGGAAAAACCGTTATTGCCCGCAAAACTTGTAAAAAAGGAGGCTGACCCCTTGGTTTTCAGCACCATCATCTTCCTGTTCCGTTTTCTGCCCATCACGCTGGCGCTGTACTATCTTGCCCCCGCAAAACTCAAGAACACCGTGCTGTTTTTATGCAGTCTGGTGTTCTACTGCTGGGGTGAGGTGCGCTTTTTCCCGGTCATGGTGGCGCTTATCCTCATCAACTACCTCAGCGGCCTTGCCATCGAACATTTTGATGCAAAGCCCGCGCTGCGCCGCTTCTTTCTGCTGGTGGCGCTTGTCGGCAGCTTGGGGATGCTGTTCTACTTCAAGTACGCAAACTTTGTGCTGCGCAGCGTGAATGCCCTGCTGGGCACCGCCTTTGCCGAGATACAAGGCATCGGCACTTTGCCGCTGGGCATCAGCTTTTACACCTTCCAGACCCTTTCCTACTCCATCGACGTCTACCGCCGGGATGTAAAAGCCGAGCGCAATATCATCGACTTCGGCGCTTATGTGGTCATGTTCCCGCAGCTCATCGCGGGGCCTATCGTCAAGTACCGGGACGTCTCCGACCAGCTGCACGTCTACAAGCACCGCTATAACCTCAAGCAGATTGAAGAGGGCATGACCCTGTTCACCTTCGGTCTTGCCAAAAAAGTGCTGCTGGCAGACGCCGTGGGCGCATTGTGGACGGACATTATCGGGGTAGCCGACAGCCCCTCCACTACCTTTGTGGGTCTGGCAAACGCTTCCACCCCGCTGGTGTGGCTGGGCATCATCGCCTACAGTTTGCAGCTGTACTTCGATTTCTCCGGCTACTCCCTCATGGGCATCGGCATGGGCAAGATGCTGGGCTTCGACTTCCCCGCAAACTTCAACTACCCCTATATCTCCGCTTCCATCACCGAGTTCTGGCGGCGCTGGCACATGACCCTGTCCGGCTGGTTCCGCGAGTATGTGTATATCCCGTTGGGCGGCAACCGCAAGGGGCTCAAGCGGCAGATCTTGAACCTGTTCATCGTGGAGCTGCTCACCGGCATCTGGCACGGCGCGAACTGGAACTTTATCTGCTGGGGCCTTTACTACTTTGTGCTGCTGGCAGTCGAAAAGCTGTTCCTGCTGCCCTACCTGAAAAAAGGCAGGGTGTGGCCGCATTTCTACACCCTGTTCCTCGTGGTGGTAGGCTGGGCGATGTTTGTGGGCAACGACACCGGCGTGTCCTTCGGGCTGCTGTTCCAAAAGCTCTTTGTCCCCTCCGGCGGGGTGTCGCCGCTGTATTTCCTGCGGAACTACGGCGTGCTGCTGGCGGTAAGCGTGGTGTGCTGCACCCCGCTGATCGAAAAGCTGTGGGATGTGCTGCGCAAGAACGTAGTCACCCGCTGCGCTGCCATCCTGACGCTGCTGGTGATCTCCACCGCCTATGTGGTGGGTAGCACCAACAGCCCGTTCCTGTATTTTAACTTTTAAGGAGGCGGGAAGATGTCCAAACACGAGAAAAAGACCTCCTCCCTTTTGCACTACCCGGTGCTGGTGGTGTTCAGCCTGTTCTTCATCGGGCTGTTCGCGCTGGATATGGTCACCCCGGATCGCAGTTACAGCGAGCTGGAAAACACCACCCTGAGCCAGCGCCCGGCGCTGACCCAGTTCACCGCCAAGGGGCTGAACAGCTACTTTACTGCCTACACCAAATACGTCAAGGATCAGGTGGCAGGGCGCGACCAGTGGATCAGCCTGCAGAGCGTGGTGGAGACCACTCTGCTGCAAAAGCAGCAGAACGGCGGCATCCTGCTGGGCAAAGAGCACATGATGTTCCCCCGCACCTACGGGCTGCTTTCCAGCGAGGAGCGCACCCTGCCCAAGAACACCGCCGCGCTCACCAGCCTGTGCCAGCGCTACCCGGGCAAGGTGAATGTGCTGCTGGCACCCGCCGCCAGCGATATCTACAAGGAGAACGTACCCGCAAACGCCCCCCTGCTGGACGAGGACGGCTATCTTGACCAGCTTTCCGCTGCGGTGCAGGCGGCAGGCGGCAGCTTTGTGGACGTGCGCCAGACCCTTGCCGCCCACAAGAGCGAGTATATCTACTACCGCACCGACCACCACTGGACGAGCCTTGGCGCCTACTACGCTTACAGCCAGCTGTGCGATGCCCTTGGCCTTGCCCCCTTTGACACCGCCGCCCACACCGCCCTGACTGCCGATCACTTTTACGGCACCCACTACGCCAAGGCGCGCACATGGAACGCCGTGCCGGACGTGATCACCTACTACGACCTTGCCAACACCCTGACGGTATGGAACGTGACGGCGGCGGGTCAGCCCGCCGAGGGGCAGACCACCGGCCTGTATGATACGGAGAAGCTTTCCGTCTACGACAAGTACGCCATGTTTCTGCACGGCAACAACGGCCTGAGCCGGGTGCAGGGCAACGGCAGCGGACGCATCCTTGTCATCAAGGACAGCTACGCCAACTGCTTTGTGCCCTACCTGACCGCCAACTACGCTGACATTGACGTGGTGGATTTCCGCAACTACAACTACGGCTTGGATCAGCTGATCGCCGATAACGGCTACGACCAGATCCTTGTGCTGTACAATTTTGACAGCTTCAAGAGCGACCCCTACCTCTACCGCGCCGGCGTAAAAGGCTAAACTGCCAAATGCCGAAATTATTGCAGTCTATTTTCACAAATTTGCAGCCGCAATTTCATGCGTCCCGCCAGTTTTTGCACAGATGTGCCAAAACCCCTTGATAAAATCCGACTGCTGTTGTAGAATGACCATATAGAGAACAATGCTCTATCGGCACTTGGATATAGACGCCGTGGGATCGGGATGCAATGCGGCATTTCCCCTTGACAAAGGAGTATTGAAAATGAAAAAGATGAGTTATCCCGCAGATTATGCGGTACTTTCCAACGAAGAAATGACCTATACCACCGGCGGCGGCACGATCGATGATGCTGCCGGGATCGCCACTACTGCCGCAACGGTCGTAGGCGCTGTAGTGCTGGCTTCCAGCTATGTCTGGGGCATTGGGCAGGCACGCACATGGCTGCAGCAGGAGGGCAACAAAGACGGCAACTTCTTTACCGTGCTGGGCCGCGCTACCGATGCCATTGCCGCCGATATGGGAAAATCTGCCAGCAACTTTGTGCGGGACGCTGTTTCCGCCACCACGGTAGTGGCACTGGCTCCCCTGAGCGCCATCCTGCTGATCGTGCGCTGAACCTTTTAATCAGATAAAACGGTGCGTTTGGGTGCACCGTTTTGGATAGCTTTGTTTCAAAAGGAGTGTTATTATGGAAAAAATGATGATGCCCGCGTACTACAATGTACTGTCCACTGAGGAAATGACCTACACCGAAGGCGGCGCTACTGCCACCATGACCGAGGCTCTGCTGTGCTGGCTGATTCCTCCGTACGGCTGGTTCAGAGGCGTGACCGCTGTCCGCGACTACCGCCGTAAGAACCCCAACACTTGGACTGAGACCGGTCTGGATGCTCTGACTGCCGACATGAACAAGGGCGCTGCCAACGCCATCCGTGACATCGCCTGCACCGCTTACATGATCAGCTCCAGCGCTACCGGTGTCGGTCTGATCATCAATGCAGCAGTCATCCTGCTCTGATCCATCTTATCTCATAAGACCGGCTCGGAGTACACCAAAGAACAAAGCAAGCGGAGGCGCTGCCCGAAAGGGCAGCGCCTCCGGGGTTTTTTTAGGG
>SKEE01002746.1_pt1 | contig 11467 bp, 9 predicted proteins | sample 4826661 | NCBI WGS metagenome assembly SKEE01 (sample SAMN11008817, study PRJNA524170) | human gut metagenome | biome: Human fecal sample; material: Feces; isolation source: fecal sample from pouch patient p20 | host: Homo sapiens | place: Israel: Tel-Aviv | collected 2016-11-14
CAAGGGCGGCGTTCTCTCTATCAAGGGCAAGCTGCCCCTTTTTCTGCGCCCGGTATTCCCGGTCTGTTATGCGGTTCTTACTGCCATTCAAGAGGTCGATTTGGTAAAGCCCCTCCCGGTGGCACATCTCCATGACTTCGGCTTTGAAATGGCGCAGGGCGGTGTCCGTACAGCGGTGCTTGCAGCCCTCCCTTGTGTCGGCGGGTCGCTCCATGTAGGGCAGGAACGGAACTTCTGCAATCCTTAAACTGTTTATGACGATATGCACATGAATGTTCCCGCTGCCGTTATGCCCGTCCGGGTGGGTGCAGACAAGGGCTTGGTGTCCGGGGAAGTGTTCCCGGCAAAATTCCTCGCCCAACGCCTGCGCCCGGTCTGCGGTCAAGCCGTTGTCTGTGCCGGCCCTTGGGTCAAAGGAAATGATATAGTGGTGGCTCTTTACGTCCTCCCGTTTTTGGTTTTTCCCATAGCGGAGATTTGCCCGCATACAGGCGACAGCAAAATCATCGCCCCCGCAGTTGAGGGAAGAAATGCGGTAGTCCTCCCTCGGTATAAGCCGCCCGGTTTCATCAAGGACGGGCTTCATGGTAAATTCGTCGTGTTGGAACAGCAGATACTTTTCGGCTGCCCCGTAGTCTGCATTTTTAGAGCTGAAATGTTTGAGTATCGCCAACCACTCCACCTACTTTCTGCAAGACTTCATACTTGAGGGCTGCCAGTTCCGCCGCCGTCCCCCTTAGTTCCTTTGCAAGCTGGGGATAGGGTGCGCCGTATTCGTTTAAGCAGCGGGCTATCTGATTTAGGTTGCCGCCGATTTTCCCGTACTCCGCAGCCAGCTTCCCGACAGCGGAAAGCAGTTCATCATTGACCGCCGACACATGGATAACGGGGCGTATGGCTGCCTGCCGGATTGCCTGCCGTAAAAACTCCGACTGGCTGATACCATAAGGGGCAAGCCGCTTCGTGAAGTCGGCGTATTCTTCATCAGACAGCCGGGTCTTAATAACATGGCTGCGGTGGGGCGTGTTGTATCTTTTTCGCATGGTGCAAGACCTCCTTTCTGTTGCCGCATAGCTGCGGCTGTGATAAGCGGCATATGCCGCATAAGCAGGGTTTGGGGAAGGCACTCCCCAACAAGTTTCCCGCAGGGACAAAAGGAGCGGTAAGCGAATTTTGGTACTGTGGTAGAAACTTGCTCTAAGAAACTGCCGCTTTCCGCTGTGTCCGGCGGGGTTCAATCTCCTTAGTGCCGCAGGTGGGAAATGTGCCAACTTCCAGCGGTAACATTTTCCCTTTCACTCCCTACAAACCACAAAAGAGCGAAAATGACGGACTTTCCGGCAGAAACTTTTCCGGCGGCTCATTCTTTCCCGACAATAAGGCGTTTTGAAAGCTGTATTCTGCCCGCTGCTTGATAGAAAACGGGAATTTCCCTCTGTTCACTTATCAGTACTGACACTTTCCCGATTTGCCAAAAACGGGCGCAAAAAAAGCAGCAAATCTTTTTCGGATTTACTGCTTCCTGTGCCGCTGTGGGGCGGCGGGATATTCAGTTGTAAATAATAAAAGAGGGGGAGCACTTTGGGCTACCCCTCTACAAATGGAAAATTGCAATATTACTATTACAACTACATCATATTAGTATATTCATGCCTGATTTGTAGTCATCCAAGATACCGGGCTTGACTGGCTTTCCCCAATTCCATGAGGGGTCTCGCTGATGTACATATTCTCCCAATCGGTCAGCCTCTTGCAGACTAATCTGATTTAATGTCCACCCAGCGGCAGCTCGTTCTTCGGGTGGCAATGACATAACATAATTTCTTATGATTTCGCTTTCAATTTCTCCATCACTCATGCCGCAGTTCTTTTCCATGCTCTCAAACACCAAAGATTTTATCTTATTTGCAACGCCCTCGTCAACAGGGACAATGCGGCGAAAATCTGTTCGACCTGTAATATCCATTCCCTCCGGACAATATGGGTTAACATGCTCCTTTGGCGGTAAAGAGCCATTTGGAAGTTTATGGGTTAAGTGCGAATTTTGAACCTTATAATTTTGTTGCACAAATCGTGTCATTCCTGTAATCGTCATAAGTACACCTCCAAATAACAATACACCCTGTTTTAAGAATAGCTGTCATATTCTTTATAAATATAATCGGCTCTTTTGGCGAAAATATAATATCCATCCCCCCCCCAAAAAAAAAATTTCATCGTTGCAAAAACACGATTTTCCGGCAGCTCGGAAGCTGCGTTTTGCCTTCTGTGGGGTGGCGGGATATTCAGTTGTTAATAATAAAAGAGGGTGGTAGCACTTTGGGCTATCGTCCTCTTGGCTGCATATTTGCAAAGACAGGCGGGGCTGTCAACGGTGGGCGAAGCCCATTTACTTGCCGTTGACTGGCTCGGCTGGATTTGCTATCTGTTCGACAAACTGGGATTGTTCGTTGCCGGAAATTGAACTTTAACATATAAAATTTCCTTCTTCTGGAACTTCATCTGAAGTAATCCAATTTATTTTATTCGATAATTTATGGTAAATCAAATATTCCTCAAGACCTTTCCAGGCAAGAGAGAATTGTTATTTTGTGGTGATTTAACAATACTACTTTTAGGGCTCATTATCTACTGCCTTTTTAAGTTAAAGAGAAAACTGCGCCACAGCCTTCGCAGGCCATCGCGCAGCGATTTAGTTCAATTCCGATTTGTATTTCTGTTTGTTTTAAAAATGGGCAATCCCGATTGGAATTGCCCACTCATTTATCACTCCAAAATCCAACGGCTTTGCCGTTGCCGTGCTTCGCACTCCTTGATTTTGTCGTTGTCACATCAGGTGAAAACAAATACTCGCTTTGCTCGTGCTTGTTTTCCTGCTGATGTTCCAAATTATGCGATTTTTTCTTGCTTGCACCGATTTCTGCATCAAATGATGTAAGTTTGATGTAAATCGCTGTTTTTTAGTTTTTTATCAAATGAAGTACGTCCCGTCTATTTGGTAAAACGGTACATCTTTACATCATCTTAATAGAGCTTTGCACCTGCCGGAATGTGATTATCAACCATAATAAGATGCAGTTCTTCATCCTCTGAATCTTTCAGATTATTCACTGCTGAAAGCAACATACCACAAGATTCAATTCCCATCATTTTTCTCGGTGGCAGGTTAGTGATCGCAATAAGTGTCTTTCCAACTAATTCTTCTGGTTCGTAATATGCATGAATACCAGAAAGGATTGTTCTATCAATACCTGTTCCGTCATCAAGAGTGAACTGTAACAGTTTCTTTGACTTCGGTACTGCAACACACTCTTTCACCTTTACTGCACGGAAGTCTGACTTGCTGAATGTATCAAAATCTACCTCTTCCTCAAACAAAGGCTCAATCTTTACATTTGAAAAATCAATCTTCTCTTCTTTAGTCGCAATCTGGTCGCATTTTTCTGCTTCGTTACTCTTAGATGCCTTATTTTCCTGCTTATCTGCGCCGATAGACTTCATTGTCGGGAATTTTTTTGATTGCTAAGCTAACTCTTGTATATTCTTGCAAACCCTTGGAAAATGGGCTTTCCCGGATTCTATATACTTGGATACTCTTGGACGTTTTTTTGACTTTTGTGCGTCCAAAAGATGTCATTCGCCTTAAAATACGTCTTTTTATTTTATGCATGTACTGCTGTGTCAAACACAACAATACTTAGCAAGTATAACATATTTGCCACAGTATGAATAGGTATATTTTTCAATCTTCAAAGAGTTCAATCGCAGGACTCTTTTCTAAAAAATATCCATATTTTTTGATAATTTCTCAATTACTGATTTTGTAACATCTGGGTTTGCTTCTGCATATATGTTCATGGTAGTCGATACATCAGCATGTCCCATTACCTCTTGAATTACTTTGATGTTGGTTTCATTCTCGCAAAATCTTGATGCAAACGTATGTCTGAAGATATGGCAGGAGAATCTCGGAATCATTACAGGTTCTCTCTTCTCCTTTTTAGCAGCCACCTCTTCTTCTGAATTATGTGTATCCACAATTCTCTTGATTGCCCGGTTTACTGCTGCTGGGTTATGTGGCATCCCAAATCGGTTTGTAAATACAAAATTGGTCATTCCATCCACATTCTCAACACAAAAGCCTTCCTGCTTCTGTCTCTCATATTCTTCCTGAAGCACATCATATACCTGCTGCATCATAGGTATTCTACGATTACCAGCTTCCGTCTTTGGCAAAGATACTCTAAACTCACATTTATATGAATCATCCGCTCTCTGGTAATAGGTTAAGCTATGATTGATATCAATGATTCGATTCTCCAAATCAATATCATCCCAGCGTATCCCAATTGCTTCTGCTTTTGTCAATATAAGTCTAAAAAAAATTTGCTTTTAATTCGCAAAAAGCACCACTGTTTTCATCCAGTGATGCTCCTGCGAACAATCTTATTCCGTTTATGCTTTTTCTTCTTTGTAGAAAATGTCATCCATCTTCCAGCGTATCTCCATACGACCTGGTTCATAAATAAAGACTTTCTCAATAATCTTTGACAGCTGTATTTTGTCAAAATCCTGCAATGCTGCAATCTCATTTACTTCCATTTCTTTTTCTGTTGCTTCATCACATTTTTTCTTCGCTACTGCAATCTCATTCTCCAATTCTGCTATCTGCAAAGTGATTTCTGAAATACGGGAAGTCGTTTTTTCCAGTTCTTCCATATACCCTTCCTTGTCCAACACTTCCGAACGATAATCAGAATACAATTTCATTTTTCTTGACGAGAGTCGCTTTTTTTCACTTACCAGTGTTGCGATATTTTCTTCTTTCAAAATTGTTTTATGCCATTCACTTTTCTTTTTCTCAAGATTTTCCGAAATGAGTTGTGCCATATTTCTGGCTGCATCCAGTACTGTTTCTTCTGCTTCTTTCCTGTCCATTTTACTTTCCGCACACCCACTAAGACCGCTGATATGTGCCTGCATACAGCGATACCCAGTCTCTCTGCTGGTAAAACCAAGTCTTCTTCCGCAGGTCGGGCAAAAGAAAATAGGGCAGGCTACTCCTCTTTTTGTAAGAACTCTTTTCTGGTTAGTAAACGCTTTCTCATTTGCTTTCCGGAATAATTCATCGGATATAATTGGTTCATGTGCATTTTCTACAACAATCCACTCCTCTTTATCATTGGAAACCAATTTATTGCTTCCTGTTCTTGCCACTCTCTTTTTATTCCAAATAATTTTTCCAAGATACACTTCATTTTTGAGCATATCTGAAATTGTTGTGACTGACCAGAGTTTCTTTTCTTTTTCGTTTTCTCTGTGCATTTTTATACCTTTTCTGCACATATACTCCCGGCATGTAAGCACATGGGTTTCGTTCAGATATTTTGCTATCTGTCCTTTAGTTTTCCCATCTGCCGCCATTGTGAATATCAGTTTCACTGTTTCAGCCGCTTCTGGGTCTATAACCAGATGATGCTTATCTTCTGGATCTTTAATATATCCATATTTTGGAAAAGCCGGCATATATTCACCGTTTTTAGCATGTGTTTTCATAGCAGAACGAACTTTTCTGGACAAATCTCTGCTGTACATTGCGTTCAGCATATTTTTTAACGCTACACTCATTCCTCCAGTAAAACCAGAGGAATTGATACTGTCAAAACCATCGTTAATTGAGATAATTCGAATACCAAGGACTGGCAGGATTTTTTCCAGATAATTCCCCACTTCCAGATAATCTCTTCCAAATCTTGAAAAGTCCTTTATAACAATACTTTTTATACGTCCTGCTTTTGCATCCTCCATCATCCTCTGAAAGCCAGGACGATTAAAGTTTGTACCACTGTACCCATCGTCTACATATTCAACTACTGGACAGTTAGTAAATTCGTCCTGTTTTTTGATAAATTTGTTTATCAGCATTCTCTGTGCACTGACACTGTTACTTTCAGCTTTTATACTGCCATCTACATCATTATCCTCCGACGAAAGTCTGATATAAACAGCGATACATTCTGTTACTGGCATAACTCAGCCTCCCGTTCTTTTGCATATTTTCTTAGTTCTTCCAACATATCATCATACACCAAACGTACCGTAATAGAACCGCTTTCATGTATTTCGATTTTTTCTACAAAAGCATTGACCATTTCCTTTGTCAGCGTTCTTGTATTGCGGTATTTATTGATCAATGTTTCCCATTCTTCCTCTGTGTGAAAATTTTTTTCATATCCAACCTGATGCTTTAATAAAATTTCCATGTTATTCTGGATCTCTTTTTCTGTTTCCGCATCCTGCTTTGAAAATGTTTCATACTGCTCTGCATCAATAATACGGCACACATAATCCTCAAACAATCTTTCCCGGTGTACTGCCACTTTTTCCAGTTCTTTCCGGCATTTCTTGATTTCCCTGTTAAACACATCATATTTTTTAATGCTTTCCTGTCTTTGATTCAACCGCCGAATCAAATCTACATTTTCAACATATACATTGATATGTGCACGTATCACACGCAGTACATAATCATTCACTTCCAAATCAGTGATAGAATGTGGCGTACACTTCCCGTGGAGCTTATTATTTCCACAGTAAAACCTACGATGACTGCCTTTTGTTTTCCCATATAAATACATGGTTTTTCCACAGTCTGCACATACAATTTTCTGCTTGAAAAAGTTGAAGTCTCTTACATTATTGCCATTTGATTTACGAGCTTCATTAACACGTTTTACGATATGACCAATCTTTTCCTGTACCTCATCAAAATCCTTTCTGCTCACAAGTGCCTCATGGGTATTTTTGATAATGATCCATTCTTCTTTCTGATTCATTTTCTGTCTCTGTGCTGCCCAGGAATCATTGGTAAACTGATTATGCACACTATCACCGGCATAATATTGATTCTCAAGGATTTTGTGGACTGTTCCTCCACTCCATGTCCATGTCGCTGACTTTTCATTTGCTTTTCCTGCTTTATCCAGCTTGTAGGCTTTCGGGCAGAGATACCCATCCGCATTTAATTTCCGGGCAATCTCTGCATAAGTCATTCCATCAATAAAATACTGAAATATCTTTTTCACCACTGGTGCCGCTACCGGATCTGGAATCAGCTGATGAGGATTATCCTTGTCTTTTTCATAACCATAAGCCATCTGCCCGGAAGGAAATTCGCCATTTGCCCAGCTCGTCCGGTATGAACTTCTTATTTTCTTTGCCAAATCTCTGGAATAAAACTCATTATACACGTTTGACATGCTGATCAGCAGGCTTATGTCATCTCTGAACGAATCATAATGATCATTCACCGAAATAAAACGCACATTAAAGAATGGGAACACTCTTTCAATATAGCTTCCCGCCTCTACATAATTTCTTCCAAGCCTAGAAAGATCTTTAACAATAACACAGTCAATATTTCCCTCTTTGATGTCCTGCATCATCTCATTAAAACCATCTCTCTCAAAATTAGTTCCGGTTTTAGATATATCATAATATTCCTTTGCAACCACGATATCTTTCTGTTCTTTTACGAAATTATGAAGCAGAACCATCTGCGTTTCTATCGTATTTCTTTCTCTGTTCTTTTCACTCTCATAGGAAAGCCTTGCATAAAGGGCTGCATGTGAAACTTTTTCACACTGGTTTTCAGCTTCTGTAACCAAATTTTCTTTATTTCCAACATTCACATAATCTACTTTTCTTGATTTTCGAGCCATTTATACGACCTCCCTCTTTTGAATTTCTATCCTTCCGTCTATACCTGTGCTGACATCACATCCCACCGACTGTATCTGCCGTAACAGGGATTGATAACAGTCATCAAAATTAAATCTGACTTCAATATGTTTTTTATCATATACTAATATCTGGTCAATCAGTTCAACAGCAACAGTTCTTGTAAGTTCTTGTATATTCTGATGCTCGGCAAAATAATCCAGCCAATGATATTTATCACTTTTTGATTCCATGACTTCACTGATCTGTTGATCAATGCTTCGGACTGCTTCCTCGGCTTTTTTCCGCTTTTCTGTGTACCCGTCATGAAGCTCTTTATAATCTTCTTTTGAAATGATTCCTTCACGGAAATCTTCATATAGATAATCTCTTAATTCCCGGCATCGCTCGGCTTCTTTTTCTTTTGCTTCTTTTCTAATTTCCAGTTCTTTGATATCTAATTCTTGAAATGGTACTTCATGGATAAAATCCATGATTTTTTTCATATCAAGGATATTTTCAATATGGATTTTTACCAGTTCCAGTACTGTTTCTTCCAGTTTACCCATTGGTATTCTGTGTGCCGCACACGCTTTCGTAGCCGCATGTCTGGAACAGATATAGTAAGCATATACCTTTCCTCCTGCCGGAACATCCCGTTTGATCATCATTGCCCCACAGTCTCCACAAACCACAAGTCCAGATAATGGATATACCTTTTCCTCGTTCGGAGAAGTTCTTGTATCTATCCCTAATAATCTCTGCACCAGTGCAAATTCTCGTTCTGATACGATAGCCTCATGATTTTTTTCAATTCTAACCCAATCAGTCTCCGGCTTTTTCAACAATTTTTTCACTTTATGGTTTGGTGTTGTTCTTTTTCCCTGCACCAGAGTTCCAGTGTATACTTCATTTTCAAGGATTCTTTTTACCGACATGGCGCTCCATTCTGCCTGTTCGTGTGTTTTAAAATTATCCTGAATCCTTATTCCAAGACTGTGCTTGTATTCCATTGGTGAAAGAACACCCTGTTTGTTCAATGCATTGGCAATTGCTGTCTGGCTCATACCTGATAATTTCATACGGTAAATTTCTTTGACGATACCTGCCGCATATACATCTATCACCAGTTTATTTTTATTATCTGAATCTTTCTGGTAGCCATACGGTGTAAACGCTCCAATATATTCCCCATTTTTTCTCTTTACTTCCAGGTGGCTTCTTATTTTGATAGAAATGTCACGGCAATATGCATCGTTAATGAGATTCTTGAAGGGAATCACGATTTCGTCTGCCTGACTTTTTCCTTCCAGGCTGTCATAATGATCATTGACCGCAATAAACCGCACGCCAAGTGCCGGAAATAATCTTTCGATATATTTTCCGGCATCAATATACTCACGTCCAAAACGGGAAAGGTCTTTTACAACGACACAATCCACAATTCCTTTTTTGATATCTTCCAGCATCATCTGAAATGCAGGACGTTCAAAATTAGAACCGCTGTAACCGTCATCCACCCGTTCTGATACAACAACTATATCCTTTTTATCTTTTAGGAAATTTTTTATCAGATCTTTCTGATTTGAGATACTGTTGCTTTCACGCTTTCCAGCAGTAGCAACATCGCCATCTTCTTTCGATAAACGAACATAAATGGCTGCATGATAGATTTTCTTTGAATTGTTAATTTGATTCATCTTCATCCTCCTTAGTTTTACCTTTCCATCAACATTGGTAAAACCCAGAGGGTGAGTCGATTTTGTCCTGATATGAATGAGGAGTCCTGAGTTCCTCATCTCCATATTAACATAACTCTTCAGATTTTACCATTACTTTTTATACAGAAAGCAAAAGTTCCTCAAATGCATCTTCAAAAGATACTCCATTGTTTGCAAACCTTATTTTCACTTTTACATTTCCTATACAGACAAGATAGGGATTTCCCACCTGTCTGAGATATTGAGCTATTCTTTTTTCCTTCGTCTGATTCCGGTCAATCCTTATTTTTCGGATATCCTTCAATTCCTTCAGATCCACATCATCAAAATCCGTTTCCAGATAGTTTCTATATTCTTCTGCAGTCATGCCCTTCTCCCTCCATTCCCATCTGAATCCGTACTGCTTTCAGTACCCGATCCAGGCTCCACTTATTTACTCTTCCGCATTTCTCAATAATACATTTTGTAGAAATGCTCATAACCTGTTCAGCCAGTGCCAGACTTCCTTTTCGGATTCCTGTCATATCGTATTTACTGATAAATACATGTGTTGGCAAATACCGCTTCTTATATATTCTTGATGTCAGCGGAACTACCGTTATGACTGAACTGTATGTATTGGCTTTATTATTACTCACTACGATCACCGGTCTTACTCCACCCTGAACCGAAGTTGTCGGGAACATACCAAGATCCGCCCATAAGATATCTCCTCTTCGAATCGTCACTTGTCATCTCTCCAATCTTTTTTATTTGTAAAGCATTCATAGCGCTATATTGGCTCCACAGGAATACAGCAGAGTTCCTTTCCAAAGTGGAAAGCTCTGCCGCATAACCTCTATAGCCAATTTGATTATTAAACAGTGCTCGCTCGATTCTATTTATCCTCGATACCCCGAATCGTTACTCCCGCATATGCAGGAAGGGAATAATAACCTGCCCGGATGCATACTCCGGACCACAACCCGGAAACTCTCGTTTCCAGGCTCCAGCAGTTCATAGGTTTACCAGTTACAGACTTCTCAGGATCTGCAAGTGTATCGCATCTCATACATATCATCGCATCACCAGCCTGCCAGCTGGCTTCGGTCAGTGCTTTTTCGCAGCATTACGGACTGAACTAAAAATCTTGGTTTTGTCTTATAATCCTATAGCGGCATCTTCCTCGTGCTCTCTGCATGAAATGTCACGTCAGTTATTATTGGATATTCAGTTATCATGGTTCATTTTAGGAAGTCATTTAACTTCCTCTAATTACTAAAGTCAAATGACTTTGGCAGATGCAAAAGATTTTGAAAAATTTTTTAAAAAAATTTATTCATATACATTTCACGCATTTTATTAAGAATGGATTTCAGCTTGTATGACAGCATCTGTCTGGAAATCCCCATAATTTCCGCCATCTGTGTCTGTGTCTTGTTTTCAAAGAAAATGCCATAAATAATCATGCGTTCCTCTGAGTTCAGCTGATTGATTACTTTGTGAATATCCTGCTGTTCCATTTTTGTCAGTACACAGTGCTCCACATCACAGTTCAGATCTGGAAAATCCTCAATCATGAAACCTTCTCCATCAATAGACTGACCGCTGTAAGGTACTTCTCTCAGCATCTTATCCACGACTTCCCCCAGCTCGTTCTTAATCTCAACTTTTTTTGCCTTGCTGCTTCTGTAAAAATTATTCATCGCATACGCAACTTCTTTTGTAATCTCGATCATTTCTCCATCAATATTTGCGTAATACTTTCCTTCGTAAAAATATGGGTGTTCAATATACATATCCGTTTCTCCTGAATTTGAAATCTTGTTGCTCGTTTCAAATCCAGAAGGCGGACCTCTGTTTAGGATCATGCCTGCTCCGCCTTTATCCTGCCGGGATATGCCCGCAGTTATTGGCTGAGAAATTCAGGCACGAAAAAAAGCCCCAGTAGTTTTTTCTTAACTACTGAGGCTTTCGTCTCTTTCTTGTATTCAGTTATCTATGCCTTCTTTCATCAGCATAATCATTGTATCAGGATAAAGTTCACA
>SKEE01002751.1_pt1 | contig 11426 bp, 10 predicted proteins | sample 4826661 | NCBI WGS metagenome assembly SKEE01 (sample SAMN11008817, study PRJNA524170) | human gut metagenome | biome: Human fecal sample; material: Feces; isolation source: fecal sample from pouch patient p20 | host: Homo sapiens | place: Israel: Tel-Aviv | collected 2016-11-14
ATCAAGCAGCAGGATGCGGTGACCAAGGTTCTTGACATGGTGCCGGATTTTGTGAATAAGTTTGTTGGCGGAAAGCAGGAAGAAACGGTTTCGGAAAAAGCGATGGAAACGGCGCAGGAGATTGCCGTGGCCAGTGAAGAAGCAGAGAAACATACGGAAGAAAAGACCGAATAATCTGCGGAGGCTTATCACGCGCGGATTACAGAATACGAAGAGAACAATGAGCATTTGGCATAAGCCCTGGTTCATACCTTGTGGGATACGGCATATACTGATAGTGAAAACTTACGCTGCTGTTTCTGCGTCAGACGATGATGCAGAAATGGCTGTGTTTTTATATCGGGAGGCCGCCATGAGGCGTGTTCTGGGGCTTATGCTTTTTTGTTTTGGAATCGGAATGACGCTTCTTTTGTTTATTCCGGAGACGTTGTCTACGCTGATCTTTATTATCGGATGCCTGACCCTTGGGTATTATCTGTTTTGCGGATGAGATAAATGCGAAAAACAGCAGAAATTTGCGAAATTAGAAGATTTACAGAAATCCTGAAACGAAAAAGAGGACATGTCAAACGACATGTCCTCAGCATTCAGTTCCAATTATGCTCTTTCAACTAAGCCAGAACGTAAGCAAGAAGTACATACATACATCTTCTTAGCTCCTCCATTAACTTTAACCTTAACGGATTTAACGTTTGCTTTCCAGATCGCGTTGGATCTTCTATGGGAGTGGCTCACGTTATTTCCGAAGTGAGCAGCCTTTTCACAGATTGCACATTTAGCCATGATTGCACCTCCTTAACCGGTACTTGGTCCCGTAAGGAACCACAACATAAAGTATGATAGCAGAAAGTCTTTATTTTGGCAAGTGAAATTTCACATTTTTTTGAGAAATTTGTGAGGAACCAGGAGAAATTGGGAAAAACGTGGAAATAATTTTCCGAAAAATGTTTTCGAGGAAAGTCCTAATGGACATAAATAAGGATGTATGGTATGATTAATTAGTTAAATAATGCCTTTTTCTAAAATGGCATAGCAGAAAGCAATGCCGCAGAGCTTTTCATTCTGCGGCAAATAAGATAGATATGGAGGGGTTTCTATGAAGGGACGCATCAATAACAAACTGGGCGAGATTCAGATTAGCTCCGATGTCATTGCCATGTACGCAGGCATGACGGCCGTAGAGTGTTTTGGTATTGTTGGTATGGCAGCTGTCAGCATGAAAGACGGACTGGTTAAGCTGTTAAAGCGCGAGAGCCTGACCCACGGAATCACCGTGGTGGTGCAGGACAACCATATTTCCATTGATTTTCATGTAATCGTGGCATATGGTGTCAGCATCTGCGCGGTATCAGACAACCTGATCGCAAGTGTAAAATACAAAGTAGAAGAATTCACCGGCATGGAGGTTGATAAGATCAACATTTATGTAGAAGGTGTACGAGTTATCGATTAAGGAGGACCTGACGGTGAGTGTAAAGGTAATAGACGCCCGTCTGATGCAGAAGGCATTTCTTGCCGGAGCAAAGGGATTAGAAGCAAAAAAAGAATGGATCAACGAGTTAAACGTATTTCCTGTGCCGGACGGTGATACCGGAACCAACATGACCATGACGATCATGTCTGCGGCAAGAGAAGTGGCAGCAGTAGAGAACCCGACTATGGATTCCCTGGCCAAGGCTATTTCTTCCGGTTCCCTGCGTGGCGCGCGCGGAAACTCCGGCGTTATCTTATCCCAGCTGTTCCGCGGTTTTACCAAGGAAATCAAAGGAAAAGAGACTGTAGATGTCAAGACCCTGGCACAGGCGTTCGTTCATGCAACGGAGACTGCTTACAAGGCTGTTATGAAGCCGAAGGAGGGCACCATCCTCACAGTGGCGAAGGGCATGGCTGATAAAGCAGTAGAGGTTGCTGAGGAGACCGACGATGTATTAGAGTTCGGCGGCAAAGTCATTGAGCACGGTGACTATGTACTGAGTCAGACCCCGGAGATGCTTCCGGTATTAAAGCAGGCTGGTGTGGTAGACTCCGGCGGCCAGGGCCTGATGCAGGTATTAAAGGGCGCGTTTGACGGCTTAAGCGGCAAGAAAGTAGATATTACGGTTCCGGACGCAAAACCGGTCAGCGCAGCTGCATCCGAGGCAAAGGGCGCAGCATCCACTGATATCGACACGGCTCATATCAAATATGGCTATTGCACCGAGTTTATCATCAATCTGGAGAAGCATTACGATGAGAACAGCGAGCATGAGTTCAAGGCTTACCTGGAGTCCATCGGTGATTCCATTGTTGTTGTTTCCGATGATGATATCGTAAAAGTACACGTTCACACCAACGATCCGGGTCTTGCCATCCAAAAGGCGCTGACCTTTGGTTCCCTGTCCCGCATGAAGATCGACAACATGCGCGAGGAGCATCAGGAACGCGTGATTCAGGACGCAGAGCGCAAGGCAGCAGAGCAGAAGGCCGAGGAAGAAAATGCTGAGGCAGCAAAGCATGAGCCGAGAAAGGCGTATGGTTTCATTGCCGTATCCGTGGGAGATGGACTGGGCGAGATTTTTAAGGGCATTGGAGCCGACTATCTGATCGAAGGCGGACAGACCATGAATCCGAGCACCGAGGATATGGTCAATGCCATTGAGCATGTGAATGCAGATACCGTTTACATTCTGCCGAACAACAAGAACATCATTCTGGCTGCAGAGCAGGCAAAGTATCTGGTGGAGGACAAGCAGATTATTGTAGTTCCGTCCAAGACGGTGCCCCAGGGCATTACCGCACTGATCAACTTTATCCCGGACCAGACTCCAGAGGAGAACCTGGCAGCCATGGTAGAGGAGATGGGCCGCGTGAAGACCGGCCAGATCACTTATGCGGTCCGCAATACTGTTATCGATGATATGGAGATCCATGAGGGCGATATCATGGGAATCGGCGATCACGGCATGCTGGCTGTCAGCACCAGTCTGGAGAAGGCCACCATTGATACCTTAAAGGCCATGCTGGATGAGGATTCCGAGCTGGTTACCGTGTACTACGGAAGTGATGTCACCGCAGAGGACGCAGAGGCCCTGACTGCAAAGCTTCAGGAAAGCTGCCCGGATGTGGAAATTGAGCTTCAGGAGGGCGGTCAGCCGATTTACTATTACCTGATTTCTGTGGAGTAGTCAAAAAGCACGTACAGCTGGAAATAGAAACTGTGCTGTAAGGTGGAATATGAGGGGAGTTGTCTTTTGGGGATGACTCTCCTTTTGTGTTATATGCTGCGGAACGATGCTTTTGACGCGGTATATTTTGTGCCAGCAGAATCTGGATTATGGAACGAGGAGAAAAAAACTATGAATCAGCAACCCATCACAAGTCTGAAAGGAATTGGAGAAAAAACCGCAAAGTTGTTTGCGAAGCTGGGCGTGGAGACGGTGGAGGAGCTGCTTCACGATTACCCGCGGGCCTACGATGCCTATGAGGAGCCGGTGCCTATTGGAAAACTGCGGGAAAAAGAGATGTTTGCGGTATCCGGCCAGCTTATGAAAACACCGTCCGTGCGCCGGTTTAAAAATATTCAGGTTATCATTACCGATGTGCGGGATATGACCGGAGCCTTGCAGCTGACCTGGTACAATATGCCTTATCTGCGCAATGTCCTGCAGATGGGCCAGATCCTCATATTCCGGGGCCGCGTGGTGAAGAAGAGCGGACGGCTGACCATGGAGCAGCCAGATGTATTCACACCGGAACAGTACCGGAGGATCATGCATTCCATGCAGCCGGTGTACGGCCAGACAAAGGGCCTGGGCAACAAGGCTATTACTCGGGCGGTGCAGCAGGCGTTAGAGCAGCGTCAGATGGAGCGGGAATACTTACCGGAAGAACTGCGCAGCCGCTACGAACTGGCAGAATATAACTATGCCATTGAGCACATCCATTTTCCAGCGGATAAAAAAGAACTGCTTTTTGCCAGAAAACGTCTGGTGTTTGATGAGTTTTTGTTCTTTCTGCTTTCCGTACGCCGCTTAAAAGAAAAACGGCAGGATCTGAAAAGCAAATATGTGACACCGCGGGCGCCGGAGGTGGACAAGCTTCTGGCATCCCTGCCCTATGAGTTAACCGGAGCCCAGAAAAAGGTACTGGAGGAAGTACGGAAGGATATGGAGAGCGGCCTGGTCATGAACCGGCTGGTACAGGGCGATGTGGGTTCCGGAAAGACAATCGTGGCGGTGCTGGCGCTTCTGGAAACGGCCATGAATGGCTGTCAGGGTGCTATGATGGCACCGACAGAGGTCCTGGCAAAGCAGCATTACGAATCCATCACGGAATTGTTTGCCACATATGGAATTGAAAAACAGGTGGTGCTGGTGACCGGTTCCATGACCGCGAAGGAAAAACGCATTGCCTACGAGAAGATTGCGTCCCATGAGGCAGACATCATTGTGGGGACCCACGCCCTGATTCAGGAGAAGGTGCATTATGACCGTCTGGCGCTGGTCATCACCGATGAGCAGCACCGGTTTGGCGTAGGACAGCGGGAAGCCCTGGGCAACAAGGGCAGCAAGACGGACCCGGAGCTGACCCCTCATGTACTGGTTATGAGTGCCACCCCGATTCCGCGGACCCTGGCTATCATTCTGTATGGGGATCTGGACATTTCCATTATCGATGAAATGCCGGCAGAGCGTCTGCCGATTAAAAACTGTGTGGTGAACACCGGGTACCGGGATAAGGTATACCAGTTCATTGCCAGAGAGGTGGCAGCCGGGCGTCAGGCTTATGTGATCTGTCCGATGGTAGAAGAGAGTGAGATGATCGAGGCAGAAAATGTGCTGGATTACACAAAGCTGTTGCGGGAAAAGCTGCCCGCAGGCATTACTGTGGAGTATCTGCATGGCAAAATGAAGGGGAAGGAGAAGAACCAGATCATGGAGCGCTTTGCCTTCGGAGAGATTCAGGTGCTGGTCTCTACCACAGTTGTGGAGGTCGGTGTCAACGTGCCGAATGCCACCGTCATGATGATCGAGAATGCCGAGCGTTTTGGCCTGGCCCAGCTTCATCAGCTGCGTGGCCGTGTAGGCCGTGGCGCGCACCAGTCCTATTGCATTATGGTCAACTGCTCCGATCAGGATGGAACCCAGGAGCGCCTGGACATCCTAAATCGCTCCAACGATGGCTTTTACATTGCTTCTGAGGACTTAAAACTGCGTGGCCCCGGTGACTTCTTCGGCCTGCGCCAGAGCGGCGACATGGAATTTAAGATCGCGGATATCTTTACCGACGCCAATCTGTTAAAGACCGTATCCGAAGAAGTAAACCGCATCCTGGAACGCGATCCGAACCTGGAGCAGGAAGAATACTGGGCGTTAAGAGAACGGTTGGATGTATATTTAAGTAAAAGTTACGACAAACTGAATCTGTAGTTTAGCCAGTAACGTAGACAGGGGAGTGCCGTGAAATAGGACCCAGAACTGTCGGGTTCTGTTTCGCGGCACTCCCCTGTCGGACCGATTGCAAATTGTCTGAAAAAAGTGGTTGACAAATCCATTCTGCCGCATTATGATAAGTACCAACAACGACAAACCGATGAGAAAGAGGAGTAAGCACTTCGCTGATATCACAGAGAGCTGCAGGTGGTGGGATTGCAGTATGGAAGGGATTGCTGAATGGACTTTCGAGGGCAGATCTGAAACCGGAGCAAAACACATAGCAGGGAGTAGGGACTGACGGAGACCGCAACCGTTATCTGGCGGCGTATATGTTAGTATACGGGTGAGTGGGTGCAAACCAATTTGAGTGGTACCGCGGATTAAGTGAATTCGTCTCAAATACAGATTAAAATCTGTATTTGGGACTTTTTTATTTTAAGGAGGTAAAGATTATGAAAAAAAGTGTAAAAGTGATGGCAGCAGCAATGGCAGCAATGATGACATTAGCAGGATGCGGAAGCAAGACTGCAGAGACTACCGCAGCAGATACCACAGCAGCAGAGATCACCGCAGAGGCAGCAGCAGAGGAAACTACCGCAGAGGGTGTGAAAATTGCAGATGGTGAATATACCATAGGCATTGGCCAGTTCGCAGAGCACGGCTCCTTAGATAACTGCCGTACCGGATTTTTACAGGGCCTGGCAGATGAGGGCATCGTGGAAGGCAAGAACCTGACCATTCTTTACGAGAACGCACAGGCAGACGGCGGCACCGCAAGCCAGATCATGAACAACTTCCTCTCCAAGAAAGCTGATCTGATCTGTGCCATTGCAACCCCGATCGCCCAGAGTGCTTACAGCGCAGCGAAGGACGCAGGCGTTCCGGTTATCTACACCGCAGTGACCGATCCGGTTCTGGCAGAGCTTGCAAACGCAGACGGAACTCCGGTCGGCGAGATCACCGGTACCAGCGACAAGCTTCCGGTTGAGAGCCAGTTAAAGATGATCCGCACCATGCTTCCGGATGCAAAGACCATCGGTATCATGTATAGCACCAGTGAGATCAATTCCGTTTCCGCAATTGAGGAATACAAGAAAGCAGCACCGGAGTATGGCTTTGAGATCGTAGAGAGCGGCATTTCCTCTACTGCAGACATTCCGTTAGCAGCAGATGCCCTGGTAGAGAAAGTAGACTGCATCAACAACTTAACCGATAACACCGTAGTAAGCTCCCTTCCGGTTATCCTGGATAAGGCAGCAAAGAAGAACATTCCGGTATTCGGAAGCGAGATCGAGCAGGTTAAGATCGGCTGCCTGGCAGCGGTTGGACTGGACTATGTAAGCCTTGGCGAGCAGACCGGTAAGATGGCAGCAAAAGTATTAAAGGGCGAGAAGAAAGCAAGCGAGATGAACTTTGAAGTTATTGAAGAGGCAGCTTTCTATGGCAACAACAAAGTAGCAGAAAACCTTGGCATCACCATCCCGGCAGAGCTTTCCGACAATGCGGCAGCACTGTTCGATGAGATTATAACCAACTAGAGCGTATTAATAATATAGAATAAACGCTCTTAGAAATCGGAGGAAACACATGTCTATCATCATTGGCGTCATCGAGGAAGGCCTGATCTACGCGATCATGGCACTCGGCTTATACATTACCTACAAAATCCTGGATTTTCCGGATCTGTCTGTGGACGGCACGTTCCCGATGGGAGCGGCTGTCACAGCCATGCTGATCTTAAAGGGCGTACATCCGGCCCTGACTTTGGTCTTAAGCTTTGCGGCCGGACTGCTGGCCGGATGCATTACCGGTCTGATCCATGTTAAGCTGAAGGTGCGGGATCTTCTTTCGGGCATCATTATGATGACAGCGCTGTACTCCATTAACCTTCGGATCGCGGGAAAAGCAAATCTGCCGATCTTCAGCAAGGAAACCATTTTTGAGAACGCGTTTCTGGAATCTGTCGTACCGGAGGCGCTGGATCCGTATCTGGTGAGCATCATCCTGTTTGTGATCGTTCTGGTCTGCAAGATTCTGCTGGATCTGTTCTTAAAGACCCGTGCCGGATATCTGCTCCGGGCAGTCGGTGACAATGAGGTGCTGGTTACTTCCCTTGCAAAGGATAAAGGCATGGTCAAGATCCTGGGTCTGGCTCTGGCCAATGGCTTCGTAGCTCTGGCAGGCTGTGTATATTGCCAGCAGAAGGGATTCTTTGAGGTCAGCACCGGTACCGGCACCATGGTGATCGGCCTGGCCAGTGTCATCATTGGAACCAAGCTGTTAAAGCGGTTCCACAGCGTGAAAGCGACCACCGCCGTGATTTTCGGTTCCATCGTTTACAAAGCCTGCGTGTCCCTGGCCATTGCCCTGGGTATGGCGGCATCGGATTTAAAGCTGATCACGGCAGTTCTGTTTTTGATCATTCTGGTTGCCAGTAACCGGAAGGAAAGGAAGGTAAAGGCACATGCTTGAGTTAAACCACATTCATAAATATTACAATGCGGGCACCGTCAATGAAATGTGCCTGTTCAACGACTTTTCCCTTTCCATTGAGGACGGTCAGTTTGTATCTGTGGTCGGTTCCAACGGTTCCGGAAAAACTTCCATGCTGAACCTGATCTGCGGCAGCATCCCGCTGGATGCCGGACAGATTAAAATTGGAAACGAAGATATCACCAACATGCCGGAGTTCAAACGGCAGAAGCGCATCGGCCGCGTGTATCAGAATCCGGCCATGGGAACCTGCCCGTCCATGACCATTCTGGAAAATATGGCTCTGGCCGATAACAAGGGAAAACCCTTCAATCTGCGCCCGGGTACCAACCGCCAGCGGGTGGAGTTTTACCGGGAACAGCTTCATATGCTGGGCTTAGGCCTGGAAGATAAGATGGATGTGAAGGTCGGCGTGCTTTCCGGCGGACAGCGCCAGGCCATGGCACTGCTTATGTCTACCATGACACCGATTGAGTTTTTGATCTTGGATGAGCATACCGCGGCACTGGATCCGAAAACCGCAGACATTATCATGGAACTGACGGATAAGGTGGTAAAAGAGAAACACCTCACCACCATCATGGTTACCCACAACCTGCGCTATGCTGTGGAGTATGGCAACCGCCTTCTGATGATGCATCAGGGCCACGCCATCATTGACAAGGCCGGTGAGGAGAAAAAGCAGATCCAGATCGATCATATTCTGGAGAAGTTCAACGAGATCAGCATCGAGTGCGGAAACTAAGTAATTGTTTGAAAATTTAGAATAGTTTAATACACGGAATACACCTCTTGTGCTATACTGTTAGTCAGTAGAGAGAGGTGTATTTTTTATGAGATTAAAAATGCGTCTTGCCATTGCGTTTGTGACGTTTAGTGTCCTTCCGATCATGTTTGTGGGACTGATGCTGTCGGTGGGCCGTCTGTTTATGGTCTACCGGATGGATGAATTTGGTCCGGAAGTCAAAACTATGGTGGCCCAGCTGATGATCACGGCGGTGCTGATGCTGATGTTTATCTGCGGTTCCCTGACCATCTGGGTGTACCGTTCCATCCTGCGTCCGCTGAGCAAGCTTCAGGAGGCAACCAGAAAGATCCGGGATGGCAATCTGGATTTCACCCTGGATATCGAGGAAGATGATGAGATCGGGGAGCTGTGTCAGGACTTTGAGGAGATGCGCATCCGTTTAAAGGAGAGTGCCGAGCAGAAGATACAGTATGACAATGAAAATAAGGAACTGATCAGCAACATTTCCCACGATCTGAAAACGCCGATCACGGCCATTAAGGGCTATGTGGAGGGTATTCTGGACGGTGTGGCCTCCTCGCCGGAAAAGCTGGAGAAATATATCCGTACCATTTATAACAAGGCCAACGACATGGACCGGCTGATTGATGAGCTGACCTTTTATTCCAAGATTGATACCAACAAGATTCCCTATACCTTCAATAAGATCAATGTCAACAGCTACTTCCGTGACTGTGCGGAGGAGGTTGGCCTGGATATGGAATCCCGGGGCATTGAGCTGGGGTATTTTAACTATGTCAATGAGGATGTGGAAGTCATTGCCGACGCGGAGCAGATGAAGCGTGTCATCAACAACATCATCAGCAACTCTGTCAAATATCTGGATAAGCCGAAGGGCATCATCAACATCCGCATCAAGGATGTGGGCGATTTTATTCAGGTGGAGATTGAGGATAATGGCCGGGGCATTGCCACCAAGGATCTGCCCTATATCTTTGACCGGTTCTACCGCACGGATTCCTCCCGGAATTCGTCCAAGGGCGGAAGCGGCATCGGCCTTTCCATTGTCAAGAAGATCATTGAAGATCACGGCGGCCGCATCTGGGCCACCAGCAAAGAAGGAATCGGCACGGAAATGCATTTTGTGCTGAGAAAATATCAGGAGGTAATACAAAATGAGCAGCAGAATTCTGATCATTGAAGATGAGACTAGCATCGCGGAGCTCGAGAAGGATTATCTGGAGTTAAGCGGTTTTGAAGTAGAACTGGAGGAGCAGGGAGATGTGGGCCTGGAGCGGGCCTTGAATGAAGATTTTGATCTTCTGATCCTGGACCTCATGCTTCCGGGCATGGATGGATTTGAAATCTGCAAACGGTTCCGGGAAGTCAAGAATACGCCCATCATCATGATTTCCGCCAAAAAGGATGATATCGACAAGATCCGCGGCCTGGGCCTGGGCGCCGATGATTACATGACGAAACCTTTTAGTCCAAGTGAGATGGTGGCCCGGGTGAAGGCTCATCTGGCCCGCTATGAGCGCCTGATCGGAAGTGGAAGCCCGGAGAATGAGATCATTGAGATCCGCGGGTTAAAGATTGACAAGACAGCCCGCAGAGTCTGGGTGAACGGCGAGGAGAAAAACTTTACCACCAAGGAGTTCGATCTCTTAACTTTTCTGGCCCAGAATCCGAACCATGTATACACGAAGGAAGAGCTGTTCCGGGAAATCTGGGATATGGATTCCATCGGAGACATTGCCACAGTAACGGTACACATCAAGAAGATCCGCGAGAAAATCGAGTTCAATACCGCAAAGCCCCAGTATATTGAGACCATCTGGGGCGTGGGATACCGGTTCAAGGTATAAAAGAAGAAAGGCAGGATAAAACATGGGAATCCATGCAGGAATTTATATGGCGGCAGCCATTCTTTCCGCACCGGTTCTGACGGCAGGCGGTGGACAGAATACGGCGGCGGCAACCAACGTAAGTTTTGACGCGCCGCAGCAGAGCGGAAGCGGGGAGGCAGAAAATCAGATGGAAGGTAAGACAGATACAGCAGAAGTAACGGCAGCATCGGCCCAGGCGGGGACCGCAGACGCATCCCGCTTTGTGCTTCCGGAAGAAGCAAGGGTGCTGGTGATCGTGGAAGGAACCGGCGGTTCTAACTGTAATGTTTACGCCTTTGAGCGGAGCAGCGCGGCAGGAGCCTGGGAGAAACGGCTGGAGACCACCGGGCATCTCGGTATGAACGGCATGAGCAACCACCGTCACTCCGGAGATAAGACTACGCCGATCGGAGTATTTAAAATGAATACCCCATTCGGTCAGGCCAAAGCGCTGGAGGGCTTTCCTTCTGATTATATTCAGGTAGATGACACCTATGTCTGGGAGGATGACACCAACAAAATGAGCCGTGACCTTTCCAAAGAGGGTGAACGGGTTGGCAGCAGCGGCTATGCCGGATATTATGATTACGCCATCGATGCCGGATTCAATCCGAACGGCATCAAGAATCAGGGCTCCGCGCTGTTTTTACACTGCTCCGGTGAGTTTAAGGAGTACACCTCCGGCTGCGTGGCCATCGAGAAAGACCAGATGGCCCAGATCATGAAGCTGTATGGAAAGTACGGCAGCGGCGCATCCTTTATCGCCCAGGCACCGAAAGGAACCTTTGAGCAGATTTATAATACCTATGGAACGAACCAGGGATTGTCACCGGAGGGGAGCTTTTAATAAAGATTTTACCATAATTAAAGTGCAAATTGATT